>Ga0209061_1000192_pt1 | contig 196590 bp, 183 predicted proteins | sample Coa_R1_10_FD_187157 | JGI IMG/M metagenome (GOLD analysis project Ga0209061, IMG submission 187157) | Surface soil microbial communities from Centralia Pennsylvania, which are recovering from an underground coalmine fire - Coalmine... | ecosystem: Environmental > Terrestrial > Soil >... | reverse complement strand
GCAGGCATGCCCGCCCGGCAGCAGCACCCGCCACGAGCACCCCGCCAGCGCCCGCAGACCGCACGCAGACAGCGGCAGCATGCCCGGAAACCGCCACGGACACACGCACAGCAACCAGCAGAACACGGAAAGTACGAAACATTCCGGCACCACAGTCACGCCAGGCGTACAGGAATGTCAGACCCAAACGTGAAGATGGTTCCCACAGAAACGTGAAGACCTCTGGGCTCCCGCGATAGGACTCGAACCTATAACCTGCCGGTTAACAGCCGGACGCTCTGCCGATTGAGCTACGCGGGATCGACCCGGATAAGGGTAGCGCACTCCGGCGGCGGCCGTGACGGCCGCCGGGCGGCGGCGAGTACGCTTCCGGTAACGGGGGAAGGTCATGTGGTACGCATGACGGGTATGCGGGAAAGGGGTGCCAGATGAGGTACCGCGTCACGTTCCTGGCAGGGTTCGCCGCCGGCTTCGTCGCCGGGGCGGCGGCCGGCCGCGAACGCTACGAGCAGCTCAAGAAGCTCGGCCAGCAGGCCGCGAACCACCCGGCCGTGCAGCGGGCCACCCAGACCGCGGGCGCCAAGGCCAGCGAACTCGGCAAGGCGGCCACGCAGAAGGCCGCGGAGCGGATGCCGAAGCTGGCCGGAACCGCCAAGGCCAGCGCCAGCAGGGTGCGGGAGCGGATCGGCGGGCAGCACTCCGACGGCAGCGAGGCCCCCGGGGTGAACGGCGCGGGCCCCGCCGGGTAAGGCACCCGCTCAGTCCAGGAACTCGCGCAGCATCTGGGCCCGGCTGGGGTGGCGGAGCTTGGCCAGGGTCTTGGACTCGATCTGCCTGATCCGCTCCCTGGTGACCCCGAACTGCCTGCCGACCTCCTCCAGCGTGCGCGGATGGCCGTCGGTGAGGCCGAAGCGGAGCTGGATGATCCGCTGCTCGCGTTCGGCAAGCTGGTCCAGGACCCGCTCCAGCTGGTCCTGCAGCATGATGAACGCCGCGGCCTCCATCGGCACCACGGCGTCGGCGTCCTCGATGAAGTCCCCGAGGTCGGACTCCTCCTCCCCGATCGGGGACTGCAGCGACACCGGCTCCTGGGCGATCCGCTGGATCTCCGCCACCCGTTCCGGCTCCAGCCCCATCTGCTCGGCGATCTCCCCGGCGGTGGCCTCCCTGCCGAGTTCCTGGTGCAGCTGCCGCTGCACCCGGGTCAGCTTGTTGATCGTCTCCACCATGTGCACCGGCACCCGGATCGTCCGCGCCTGGTCGGCGATGGCCCGGGTGATGGCCTGCCGGATCCACCAGGTGGCGTAGGTGGAGAACTTGTAGCCGCGGGTGTAGTCGAACTTCTCCACCGCGCGGATCAGGCCGAGGTTGCCCTCCTGGATGAGGTCGAGGAACACCAGGCCGCGGCCGATGTAGCGCTTGGCGATCGACACGACCAGCCGGAGGTTCGCCTCGATCAGCCGCTGCTTGGCGGTGACGCCCTCGGCCACGAGCAGCTCGAGGTCGCTGCGCAGAGCGCCGTGCACCGGGGAGCCGCCGGCCAGCTTCTCCTCGGCGAACAGGCCAGCCTCGATGGCCTTGGCCAGCTCCACCTCGTCCTCGGCGGTCAGCAGCGGCACGCGGCCGATCTCCCTGAGGTAGATGCGCACCAGGTCGCTGGCGGTGGCCCGCCTGCCGCCCTCGGCCTCGCCGTCGGCGGGCCGCAGGTCGGCGTCGTCGTGCGCCACGTCCAGCACGTCGACGCCCTCGTCGGCGAGCGCGCGCACCGCCGCGTCCAGGGCATCCGGCGGCAGGTCGGCCCGGTCGAGCGCCGCCATGACGTCCGCCATGGTGACCGAGCCGCGCTCCCGTCCCGCGGCCACGAGGTCCGTGAGCTGTTCGGCCGGTGATGGTCCGTTCTTCACCACGGTGAGGGTCACGGGACCAGTGTGCGTCATGGACCCTCGGCTACGGGGGACCCAATTTTCCGTCACGAAGCGACCAGATCATGCGCCCGCGGCCCGGTCCACCAGGGCGCGGCGGCGTGTCTCCAGGCTGACCAGGTCGCCGAACAGCCTGCGGTGCGCGGCCTCCTCCTCGACCGGGTTGATCCGCTGCAGCCGGGCCTTGACCGCCGCCAGCTCGCGGCTGACCGCCAGCTCGGCCACCCGGGCGAGGATGACGTCGGCGTACCTTGCATCCGCCTCGCCCGGGCTTTGCGGCGGCTCGACGGCAAGCTCGGTGACGAACGCCTGCGCCCGCTCGTCCGGCGCCCGCTCGCGGAGCCTCGCGGCCCACTCCCTGGCGCTGCCGCCGGCGGCCTGCGTGCCGCCGCACGAGGCGATCAGCGCGAACGCGGCGCGGTGCGCCGGGGCGGCGAACGCGTCCGCGCCGAGCGCGTCGAACTCGGGCCCGCACAGCGCCGGCCGCTGGATGGCAAGCTTCAGCGCCTCCCGCTCCACCCTGATCACGGGATCGCCCAGATCGTAGTCATCGAATCCGAACGATGCGGTGTGCTCGCTGCGATCACCGTGCCCGGCGTCCCGGGCGGGCGGGCGACGGCGCTGCCGGCCGGGCAGGTGCCTGGCGATCCGGCCCAGAATCAGCGCGGGGTCGTTGAGCCCGAGCCACCGGTCGAGCTGTCCCGCGTACACCTTGCGCAGCGCGTCATCCTTGATCCGCGCGATCAGCGGGGCGACGCCGTCGAGCGCGGCGATGCGCCCCTCGGCGGTGTCGAGGTCGTACTCGCCGAGCAGGCTGCGGATCGCGAACTCGTACAGCCGCACCCGCCTGGCGACGAGGTCCCTGACCGCGGCGTCGCCGTGCCGCATCCGCAGCTCGCAGGGGTCCAGGCCGTCCGGCTGCACGGCGACGTAGGTCTGCGTGACGAACTTCTGCTCCGTCTCGAAGGCGCGCCGCGCGGCCCGCTGCCCGGCCGCGTCGCCGTCGAAGGTGAAGATGACCTCGCCCTTGGACCAGTCCGCGTCCATGATCAGGCGGCGCAGCACCTTGACGTGCTCCTCGCCGAAGGCGGTGCCGCAGGTGGCTACCGCGGTCGGCACGCCGGCCAGGTGGCAGGCCATCACGTCGGTGTAGCCCTCGACGATGACCGCCTGGCGGCGCCGGGCGATCTCCCGCTTGGCCAGGTCCGCGCCGTACAGCACCGCGGACTTGCGGAACAGCGGGGTCTCCGGGGTGTTCAGGTACTTGGGCCCGTCGTCGGCCTCGTCGAGCTTGCGGGCGCCGAACCCGATCACGTCGCCGGACAGGTCGCGGATGGGCCACATCAGCCGCCCGCGGAACCTGTCCCGCGCGCCGTGCTGCCCGCGGACGGCCAGGCCCGCCGTGACCAGCTCGGCGTCGGCGAAACCCCGGCCGCGCAGGTGCCTGGTCAGGTCGTCCCAGGCCTTCGGCGCGTAGCCGACGCCGAACAGCTCGGCGTGCTTCGCCTCGAAGCCGCGGCCGGCGAGGAACGCGCGCGCGTGCTCGGAACCGGGTGCCACCAGGCGTTCGGCATAAAAATCCGCGGCGGCGCGGTTCGCCTCGATCAGCCGGCGGCGCTGGCTGCGCTCCTGGCCCGGGACGTAGCCGCCGTGCTCATACCGCAGCTCGATCCCGGCGCGGGCGGCCAGGCGCTCGACCGCCTCGGTGAAGCTGAGCCCGTCGATCCGCTGCACGAACTTGATCGCGTCGCCGCCCTCCCCGCAGCCGTGGCAGTAGTACAGCCCGCGCGCGGGGGTGACGTTGAACGAGGGCGTCTTCTCGTCGTGGAACGGGCACAGGCCCTTGAGCGAGCCGCCGCCGGCGTTCCGCAGCTGCAGGTACTCGCCGACCACCTCGTCGATGGGAGACCTCTCGCGAACCGCCGCGATGTCCTCGTCGCGGATCCGCCCGGCCACGGCGCACCTCCTCCCGTCGCCGCGAGTCTAGTCCCGGCCACCGCCAATCCGGCGGGGACTTGCCGTGCGCGACGTTGTCACGGCGGCCTCCCGCGTGGCGTACGAACGGTTTGACGGCACCTCGACGACGCTGATCGGCGACACCCCGCTGGACGTGGCGGCCGCGCTCGCTACCGGCGCGCGTGCCGTGGACGTCGCGGCGGGCAGCTACGGCGAGGCCGGATTGTCCGCGGCCGGGGCTCATGAGGTCCTGTCCGACCTGACCGATGCCGCGCTCGTGCTCGCCGCGGTTGCCCCGTGGTTGCCGGACCGAGCGGCGGGCTCATGAGCGGCGGTATTCCGGCCCGGCCGGGCAGCCGGGTGAGCACGGCCGGGGCTTGCCCTGCCAGCCGCGTCCGCGGAGCACCCTGGCCACCTCGGCGGCGGTGTCGCACGGGTGGTGCCTGACGTCCGTCCAGTCGTACCTGAGCGTCTGCATCCCGTCCGCGGCGGCCGCATTGTCCCGCGCCTTGTCCTTCCGCCTGTCTTCGTCCGGGTGCGCCAGCCGCCCGTCAAGCTCGACCGCCACCCCGTGCTGCTCGTAGACGCGGTCCCGGCGTCCCATGCGGCCGCCCGGCTTGGTGAACGGCACCTGCCGCGCCGACGCCGGCAGGCCGTGCGCCCGTTCCACGTCGCGCTCGTAGCGGAACTCCAGCACCGAGTGGTCCCCGCCGGCGGCCGCGGTGACGAGCTCGTCCAGGTCGGCGCGCCAGCGCAGTTTCGTCCGCGCTCGGATCGCCTTACGCAGGCGCGCCTCGTCGGTCAGGTCCCGCGCGAACGCGCGGGTGATCCAGCCGCACACGTCATCGAAGTTCGCGGCGGTCTGGGTGAGGTCAAGCACCGTCTCCTCGATCAGCGTCCGCGGCGGATAGGTGTGCTCCTGAAGGGCCGCGACGGCGCGCGCCGAGCGGTGGATCGTGACCCCGGAAACCGCGACGACGCGGCGCTCCTCCGGAACGGTGACGTGGATCATGTCGGCTTGCCTGTCAACGAGCCGGTGTAGTTCGGCGGCGGGCACCGACATTTGCTGCGCCACCCGCAACATCGCGGAAGATCGGGCTTCTACGGAAGATCCGGGCAACCATAGGGTGCCGGATCTTCCGAGGAGGCCGGATCCTCCGGGATAAGTGTGGACGTTGGGTCAGAGGTCAGTGAGGGGGATATCGGGGTTGGTGAGGCGGGAGATGTCGACCTGGCGGCGGGAGCGGATCAGGGCCTGGATGTCGTCGGTGACGTCCCACACGTTGACGTTCATGCCGGCCACCACGGCGCCGCCGGACAGCCAGAAGGCGATGAACTCGCCGCCGTCGCGGTCGCCGCGGTAGACGACCTGGTCGTAGCGGCCGGGCTCGGGCAGGCCCGCGCACTCCATGCCGAGGTCGTACTGGTCGGTGAAGAAGTAGGGCACGACGTCGTAGCTGACCGGCTGGTCCAGCATGGACCTGGCGGCGGCGGGGCCGCCGTTGAGGGCGTTGGCCCAGTGCTCCACCCGGACCCGGCGGCCGAGCAGCGGGTGGAACGAGTTGGCCACGTCACCGGCGGCGAAGATGTTCGGATCCGAGGTCCGCAGCGCCGCGTCGGTCAGCACGCCGTTGGAGACCTCCAGGCCGGCGCGGGCGGCCAGGGCGTCGTTGGGGGCCGCGCCGATGCCGACGACGAGGACGTCCGCGGGCAGTTCCGCGCCGCCGGTGGTGACGATCGCCCCGCGGCGGAACTCGGCCACGGCCTCGCCGAAGCGGAACTCGACGCCGTGCGAACGGTGCAACCCCTCGAAGACCCTGCCCAGCTCGGGTCCGAGCTGGGCGTGCAGCGCGCCGGGCTGCGGCTCCAGCACGGTGACCGTGCAGTCCGCCTGGCGCGCCGCCGCGGCGGTCTCCAGCCCGATCCAGCCCGCCCCGGCCACCGCCACCCGGGTGCCGGGCCGGAACGCGGCGCGCAGCCGCTCGGAATCGGCGATCGTGCGCAGGTAGAGCACCTCGTCCCGGTCCGAGCCCGGGAAGGTCAGCCTGCGCGGCGAGGCGCCGGTGGCCAGCAGCAGCCGGTCGTAGCGCAGCGTCTCGGTTCCCGCCGGGCCCGAGGTGGTGACGGTGGCCGCGGCGCGGTCGATCGCGGTGACGGTGACGCCGGTGCGCAGCTCCACCCGGTGCTCGGCGTACCAGTCGCCGGGGTGCACGTAGGCGGAGTCGCGCTCCTGCGTGCCGAGCAGGTAGCCCTTGGACAGCGGCGGGCGCTCGTACGGGCGCTCCAGCTCCGCGCCGAGCAGCACGATGTCGCCGTCGAAGCCCTCCTCGCGCAGCGTCTCGGCGGCCTTGGCGCCGGCCAGGCTGGCGCCCGCAATCACGTAAGTAGGCATGCGACACAGGTTACGCTCACGTCCCCGGGGCGCACAGGCGGTGGTGCCACGCGATCGCCGACGTGTCGGTGAGCGAGGCGACCTGGTCGATCACGACGCGGCGGCGGGCCGCGTCGGAGCCGGCGGCTGCCCACGACGGCCGCAGCAGCGGGTCGAGCGTCCGCGGCGCGCCGCGCTCGACGGCGACGACCAGCTCGGCCAGCAGCTCCCGCTCCCTGGCCTGCGCCTCGACGCGCTCGGCGCGGGCCATCACGTAGCAGGCGGTGATCCCCTTGAGCAGCGCGCACTCCAGCCGCTGCCGGCGCGGCACGACCAGGTCCGCCGCGTACCGGGCCAGCGGCCCGCCGCCGGGGCCGGCGCCGCCGGGGCCGGCGCCGCCGCGGGCACCGCGCGCGGCGGACACGGTGGCCTGCTGGGCGGCCACGCAGAAGCGGCCGATCAGCTCACTGGTCAGGTTCTTCAGCGCGGCCAGCGAGTCCGGGCCGCCATCGAAGAAGCGCGGCCAGGGATCCAGGGCGAGCAGGCCGTCGAGGGTCTCGCCCAGCTCCGCCTCGGCGACGTCGGCGCCGCAGTAGCTGGCCGCGGTGATACGGACGACCGCCGCCCGCTCGGACGGCGACCGCAGCCGCCCGACCGTGATCAGGCCAGCGTGCAGGCCGTCCTCCAGGTCGTGCACCGAGTAGGCCACGTCGTCGGCCCAGTCCATGACCTGCGCCTCCAGGCAGGGCCGCCCCGGCGGCGCGCCCTGCCTGATCCAGGCGAACACCTCGGCGTCCTCGGCGTAGGCGCCGTACTTGGCCGGGTTCGCCGGCCCCCGCAGCCACGGGTACTTGAGCGTGGCGTCCAGGGTGGCACGGGTCAGGTTCAGGCCGGCGCCGGGGACCTTGGGCTCCAGCCTGGTCAGCAGGCGCAGCGACTGCGCGTTCCCCTCGAAGCCGCCGCACGGGGCGGCAAGCTCGTCGAGGGCGGCCTCGCCGTTGTGGCCGAACGGGCCGTGGCCGATGTCGTGCGCCAGGCACGCGGCATCGACCAGGTCGGGGTCGCAGCCGATCTCCCTGCCCAGCTCGCGGCCGATCTGCGCGCACTCCAGCGAGTGGGTGAGCCTGGTCCGCGGGAAGTCCGCGGAGCCGGCGGTGACCACCTGGGTCTTCGCGGCCAGCCTGCGCAGCGCCGCGCTGTGCAGCACCCGGGCCCGGTCCCGCTCGAAGTCGCTGCGCCCGGCGCGCTTGGGCGGTTCCGCCGCCCAGCGGGCCGTGGCGCTGCCGTCGTATGCCACCTGCCCACTATCGCAGCCGGGGCCGACATTCGCGGGCGCGGGCAGCCGCCCCGCGGCGGATCCGCGGGGCGGGGCCGGCCGCGGCGGTGCTACCTGCTGTCGGAGCCGGCCGCCTGCACGGCGGCGCGGCCCGCCTCCAGGCGGGCGACCGGGACGCGGAACGGCGAGCAGGAGACGTAGTCCAGGCCGACCCGGTGGAAGAAGTGCACCGAGTCCGGGTCGCCGCCGTGCTCGCCGCAGACGCCGAGCTCGATGTCGGGGCGGGCGGCCCTGCCCTCCCTGACCGCGATGTCGACCAGCCGGCCGACGCCGTCGGCGTCGATGGTCTCGAACGGCGACACGCCGAAGATGCCCAGCTCGATGTAGCGGCTGAAGAACGCCCCCTCCACGTCGTCGCGGGAGAAGCCCCAGGTCATCTGGGTCAGGTCGTTGGTGCCGAACGAGAAGAACTCCGCGCTCGCCGCGATGGGCCCCGCGTTCAGCGCCGCCCGCGGCACCTCGATCATCGTGCCGATCAGCGTGTGCACGTGGGTTCCGGTCTCCTCCTCGACCTCCGCGAGGATCTTCTCGGTCTGCTCGCGGCTGATCTCCATCTCCTGCACGGTGGCGGTGAGCGGGATCATGATCTCCGGGCGCGGGTCCTTGCCCGCCTGCTTCAGCTGCGCGGCCGCGTGCGCGATCGCGCGGACCTGCATGTCGGTCAGGCCCGGGATGACCAGGCCGAGCCTGACCCCGCGCAGGCCGAGCATCGGGTTCTGCTCGTGCAGCCTGCGCACCGCGGCCAGCAGCTTCCTGTCCTTCTCGGTGGCGGCGTCCCCGGCCAGCGCGATCTTCACCGACAGGTCGGTCAGGTCGGGCAGGAACTCGTGCAGCGGCGGGTCGATCAGCCGGATCGTCACCGGCAGGCCGTCCATGGCGTCCAGGATCTCCACGAAGTCGCCGCGCTGCAGCGGCTCCAGCGCGTCCAGGGCGCGCCGCCGTTCCTCCTCGTCCTCGGCGAGGATCAGGTCCTCGACGAGCTGGCGGCGCTCGCCGAGGAACATGTGCTCGGTGCGGACCAGGCCCACGCCCCCGGCGCCGAACCTGCGCGCCCGGGCGCAGTCCGGGCCGGTGTCCGCGTTCGCGTACACGCCGAGGCGCCGCTTTTGGTCGGCGTGGGTCATGATCGCGTGCACCGCCCTGATCAGGTCGTCGGCCCCGGCGGCGCGCGGGTCCAGCTCGCCCTCGAAGTACCGCACGACCTCGGAGGAGACCACCGGCACCTGGCCGGCGTAGACCGCGCCGCTGGTGCCGTCGATCGAGATCATGTCGCCCTCGGTGACCGTGATGCCGCCGGGAGCGGTGAACTTCCTGGCGCCGGTGTCGACGACGAGGTCCTCGGCGCCGCAGACGCAGGTCTTGCCCATGCCGCGGGCGACCACGGCCGCGTGGCTGGTCTTGCCGCCGCGGCTGGTCAGGATGCCCCGCGACGCGATCATGCCGTGCAGGTCGTCCGGGTTGGTCTCGCGCCGCACCAGGATCACCGCCTCCCCCGCGTCGGCGAGCTCGACGGCGCGGGCGGAGTCGAAGACGGCCCTGCCGACAGCGGCGCCGGGCGAGGCGCTCACGCCGGTGGCGATCCGGGTGACCGCCGCGCTGGTGTCGAACCTGGGGAACATCAGCCGGGCCAGCTCGTCGCCGGAGACCCGGGACAGCGCCTCGTCCATGTCGATCAGGCCCTCGTCCACGAACTGCATGGCGATGCGGAACGCGGCCGCCGCGGTGCGCTTGCCCACCCGGGTCTGCAGCATCCACAGCTTGCCGCGCTCGATGGTGAACTCGATGTCGCACATGTCGCGGTAGTGCGTCTCCAGCGTGCGCATGATCTGCAGGAGCTGATCGAAGGACGCCTTGTCGATGCGCTCGAGGTCCTGCAGCGGGACGGTGTTGCGGATGCCGGCCACCACGTCCTCGCCCTGGGCGTTCTGCAGGTAGTCGCCGTAGACGCCCTGCGCGCCGGTGCCCGGGTCGCGGGTGAACGCCACCCCGGTGCCCGAGTCGACGCCGAGGTTGCCGAACACCATCGCGACGACGTTCACCGCGGTGCCCAGGTCGGCCGGGATGCGCTCCTGGCGGCGGTACAGCACCGCGCGGGGCGTGTTCCACGAGTCGAACACGGCGTTGATCGCCAGGTCCATCTGCTCCCTGGGGTCCTGCGGGAAGTCCCGGCCGGCGTGGGCCCTGACGATGTCCTTGAACGTGGCGGCCAGGTTCTGCAGGTCGGCGGCGTCCAGGTCGACGTCGCCCCGGACGCCCTTGGCCTGCTTGGCGGCGTCCAGGGCGTGCTCGAAGTGCTCGCCGTCGACGCCGAGCACGGTCTTGCCGAACATCTGGATGAGGCGGCGGTAGGCGTCCCAGGCGAATCGCTCGTTGCCCGCCTGCTTGGCCAGGCCCTGCACCGACTCGTCGGACAGGCCGATGTTCAGCACGGTGTCCATCATGCCGGGCATGGAGAACTTCGCGCCGGACCTGACGCTGACCAGCAGCGGGTCGGCGGGGTCGCCGAGCCTGCGGCCCATCGCCCGCTCCAGGCGGTCCAGGTGGCCCGCGATCTCCCCGGCCAGGCCGTCGGGGAGGGTGCCGTGCTTCAGGTAGTAGCGGCAGGCCTCGGTCGTTATGGTGAACCCTGGCGGCACCGGCAGGCCGATGTTGGTCATCTCGGCCAGGTTGGCGCCCTTGCCGCCCAGCAGGTCCTTGAGATCCTTGTTGCCTTCTGAAAAGTCGTAAACCAGCTTCGGCACTGACTGCTCCTCGCACCGCGCGACGTCGGGTATCCACTCGGGACTCTATCGTGTCCCGGCCTTATGCTGCCGACGTGGGCGAGACGGGCGTCGGGCTGCTGCATCCCGGCGAGATGGGCGCCGCGGTCGGGCGGTGCCTGGCCGCGGCCGGGCATCAGGTGCTGTGGCTGCCGGAGGGCCGCAGCGCGGCCAGCGCCGCGCGGGCCGCCGCGGCCGGGCTGACCGCGGCGGACGGCGGGCTGGCCGCGCTGGCCCGGCGGGCCGCCGTCATCGTGTCGGTGTGCCCGCCGCACGCGGCGGCCGACGTGGCCCGCCAGGTGGCCGGCGCCGGCTTTAGCGGGCTGTACCTGGACGCCAACGCGGTCGCGCCCGGGACCGCGCGACAGGTCGCCGCGATCGTGGCCGCGGGCGGCGCCGACTACGTCGACGGCGGCATCATCGGCGCGCCGCCGGTGCGGCCCGGGTTCATCCGGCTGTACCTGTCCGGGCCGCGCGCGGAGGAGGTCGCGGCGCTGTTCGGCGGCACCGAGGTGGACGCCCGGGTGATCGGGCCGGGCCCCGGCGCGGCCGGGCCCGGCGGGCAGGCCGGAGCCGTGACGTCGGCGTCGGCGGTGAAGATGGCGTACGCGGCCTGGACCAAGGGCAGCGCGGCCCTGGTGCTGGCGGCGCGGGCGCTGGCACGGGCCGAGGGCGTGGAGGAGGCGCTGCTGGCCGAGTGGGCCGCCTCCCAGCCCGGGCTGGCCGACCGCTGGGCGCGGGCCGCCGGGTCCGCGATGGCCAAGGGCTGGCGCTGGGCCGGCGAGATGGAGGAGATCGCCGCCGCGATGGCCGCCGTCGGCCTGCCCGACGGCTTCCACCGGGCGGCGGCCGAGATCTACCGCCGCCCGGCCCTGCTGGCCCGGGAGGACAGCCCCCCCGGCAACCGGCCGCCTCAGCAGGGGCCGAGACGCTCGGCCAGGTAGGCCTCGACGCGGTCCAGGGCGACCCTGTCCTGCTTCATCGAGTCGCGGTCCCTGACCGTGACGGCCTGGTCGTCCAGGGTGTCGAAGTCCACGGTGACGCAGTACGGGGTGCCGATCTCGTCCTGGCGCCGGTACCGGCGGCCGATCGCGCCGGCGTCGTCGAACTCGGTGTTCCACCGCCCGCGCAGCGCCGCGGCAAGGTCGCGCGCCCGGGGCGACAGGTCGGCGTTGCGGGACAGCGGCAGCACCGCCACCTTCACCGGCGCGAGCCGGGGGTCCAGGCGAAGCACGGTCCGCTTCTCCAGGTTGCCCCTGGCGTCCGGCGCCTGGTCCTCGGCGTAGGCGTCGAGCAGGAACACCAGCGCGCCGCGGTCGACGCCGGCCGCGGGCTCGACCACGTACGGGATGAACCTGTCGCCCGACTCGGCGTCCAGGTAGGACATGTCCTGCCCGGAGGCCCGCTGGTGGGTGGTCAGGTCGAAGTCGGTCCGGTTGGCGATGCCCTCAAGCTCGCCCCACTCGGAGCCGACGAAGCCGAACCGGTACTCGATGTCCACCGTTCGTTTGGAATAGTGCGAGAGCTTCTCCTTCGGGTGCTCGTAGCACCGCAGGTTCTCCTCGCGGATGCCCAGGTCGAGGTACCAGCGCCGCCGCTCCTCGATCCAGTACTCGTGCCAGTCCTCGTCGGTGCCGGGGCGGACGAAGAACTCCATCTCCATCTGCTCGAACTCCCTGGTCCGGAAGATGAAGTTGCCCGGCGTGATCTCGTTGCGGAACGACTTGCCGATCTGGCCGATGCCGAACGGGATCTTGCGGCGCGAGGTCTGCAGCACGTTGCGGAAGTTGATGAAGATGCCCTGCGCGGTCTCCGGGCGCAGGTACGCCAGGCCCGACTCGTCCTCGACCGGGCCGAGGTGCGTCCGCAGCAGCAGGTTGAACACGCGCGGCTCGGTGAACGCGCCCCTGGTGCCGCAGTTCGGGCAGGCGACGTCGGCAAGCCCGCCGACCGGAGCGTGGCCGTGCCTGTCCTCGTAGGCCTCGGCCAGCTGATCGGCCCGGTACCGGTGGTGGCAGACCGTGCACTCGGTGAGCGGGTCCACGAACTCGGTGACGTGGCCGCTGGCCTGCCAGACCTCCCGGGCCAGGATCACCGACGAGTCGATGCCGACGACGTCCTCGCGCCCGGTGACCATCGCGCGCCACCACTGGCGCTTGATGTTGTTCTTCAGCTCGACGCCGAGCGGGCCGTAGTCCCAGGCGGCCCGCAGGCCGCCGTAGATCTCGCTGGACGGGTAGACGAAACCCCGTCGCTTGCTCAGGCTGACGATGGCGTCGAGGCGGTCGCTGCGCAGGGCCATGAGGAGTCTCCATCCGGCTGGCGGTCGGCGGGCGCGGGGCGCGGCTGGCGCGATCCCCGTGGTGGTTCCGGCGTACGGGCCGTCCGCGGCCGGAGAAACCAGCTTAGGAGGACTGGCCGGTGATCGCGAACCGAATCGGGCCGCTCACCGTCGGCCCCCCGGTGCCGCGGGCGGCACCGGGTTCGGCTCGGCGCCGCCGTACCTGCGGTCGCGGGCGGCGTAGATCTCGCAGGCGTGCCACAGGTGCCTGCGGTCGAAATCCGGCCAGAGCGTGTCGAGGAACACCAGCTCGGCGTAGGCGGACTGCCAGAGCAGGAAGTTCGACAGGCGCTGCTCGCCGGATGACCGCACGAAAAGGTCGACCTCGGGCATCTCCGGCTCGTCCAGGTAGCGGGCGAACACCTTCTCGGTGACCTGCTCCGGTCGCAGCTTGCCCGCCGCCACGTCCGCCGCGATGGCGGCGGCGGCGTCGGCGATCTCGGCGCGGCCGCCGTAGTTGACGCAGAACTGCAGGGTGAGGACGGTGTTCCGGGCGGAAAGCCGCTCGGCGTACTCCAGCTCGCCGATCACGCTGCGCCACAGCCTCGGCCGCCGGCCGGCCCAGCGGATGCGGACGCCCATCTCGTTCAGCAGGTCGCGGCGGCGGTGAATGACGTCACGGTTGAAGCCCATCAGGAAGCGGACTTCGTCCGGCGAGCGCCGCCAGTTCTCGGTGGAGAAGGCGTAGGCGGACAGGTAGGGGATGCCGAGCTCGATCGCCCCCATGATCACGTCGAGCAGCGACGACTCGCCGCGCTTGTGGCCCTCGGTCCGGGGCAGCCCGCGTTTCCTGGCCCACCGGCCGTCGCCGTCCATGACCAGGGCGACGTGCCGCGGCAGCCGCTCGGCGGGTATGTCCGGCGGCCTCGCCCCGCTCGGGTGCGGGTCGGGCGGGCGGACGCCGGCCCGGCCGGGTGCCGGGAGTCGCTGAGTGTTGCGCCCCATTCAGACACGCTCCACGTGACGCAGCGAGCGGATCGAGTGCTCCAGGTGCCACTGCAGGTACGCGGCGACCAGCCCGCTGCACTCTACCCGGTGCCTGCGCTCGCTGGCGTCGGCGGCCTCCCAGTCGCCGCGGAGCAGGGCGAGCATCAGGTCCACGGTCGCCGCGGCGGGCGCGGCGGCACCGTGCGGACGGCAGGACGAGCACACCATGCCGCCGGCCGCGACCGCGAACGCGGGCAGCCGCCCGCCGACCCCCGGGGCCGCGCCCGGCGCGCCGCAGCGGGCGCACTCGGTCAGCGCGGGCGAGTACCCGGCGACCGCGAGCGACCGGAGCAGGAACGCGTCGAGCACCAGCCGCGGGTCGTGCCCGGTGCCGCCGAGCGTGCGCAGCGCGCCGACCAGCAGCAGGAACTGCCGCAGCGCGGGCTCCTTCTCCACCGGGGTGAACCGCTCGGCGGTCTCCAGCATCGCGGTCCCCGCCGTGTAGCGGGGATAGTCCCCGGCCAGCGGCTGCCCGTAGGGCCGGATCACCTCGGCCTGGGTGATCACGTCCAGCGACCTGCCGGGGTGCAGCATCAGGTCCACGTGCGTGAACGGCTCCAGCCGCGCGCCGAACCGCGACTTGGTCCTGCGCACGCCCTTGGCCACCGCGCGGACCCGCCCGGTGCCGCGGCCGAGCACGGTGATGATCCGGTCCGCCTCGCCCAGCTTCTGGGTCCGCAGCACGATGCCGTCGTCGCGGTAAAGCTGCACCCCACCATTGTCGCCGACGGCGGGGGCCGGCGGCGGGAACCGAACCGCGATCAGGCGCGGCGGGAGCGGTTCACCGCGGACAGGACCGCGCGCATCGAGGCGGTGGCCGTGCTGGTGTCGATGCCGACGCCCCAGAAGACCTTGCCGCCGATCTCGCACTCCACGTAGGCCGCCGCCTGGGCATCGGTGCCCTCGCTCAGCGCGTGCTCGGTGTAGTCGAGCACGCGCGCGCAGACCCCGATGGCGGCCAGGGCGTCGCAGAAGGCCGAGATCGGGCCGTTGCCCGTCCCCTCGATCTGCCGGGCGCGCCCGTCCACGCGCACCTCCGCGACCAGGGCGTGCTTGGACTCGACCACCGACGAGGTCTGGTGGTCCAGCAGCGCCAGCGGGCCGTCGGCCAGGTAGGTGGCGGAGAAGATCTGCCACATCTGCGCCGCCGTCACCTCGCCGCCCTCGGTGTCGGTGTGCTCCTGGATCACCTTGGAGAACTCGATCTGCAGCCGCCGGGGCAGGTCGAGCCGGTGCTCGGCCTTCATCAGGTACGCGACGCCGCCCTTGCCGGACTGCGAGTTGACCCTGATCACCGCCTCGTAGCTGCGGCCGACGTCACGCGGGTCGACCGGCAGGTACGGCACCGCCCACGGGTAGTCCGCGAACGGGACCCCGGCGGCCTCCGCCTCGGCCTCCAGCGCCTCGAAGCCCTTCTTGATCGCGTCCTGGTGCGATCCGGAGAACGCCGTGTAGACCAGCTCGCCCGCGTACGGGTGGCGGGGGTGCACCGGTATCTGGTTGCAGTACTCGACGGTGCGCCGGATCTCGTCGATGTCGGAGAAGTCGATCATCGGGTCGATGCCCTGGCTGAACAGGTTCAGGCCCAGCGTGACCAGGCAGACGTTGCCGGTGCGCTCGCCGTTGCCGAACAGGCACCCCTCGATCCGGTCCGCGCCCGCCAGCACCGCCAGCTCGGCGTCGGCGACCGCGGTGCCCCTGTCGTTGTGGGTGTGCACCGACAGGCAGACGTGCTCGCGGCCGGGCAGGTTACGGCTCATCCACTCGATCTGGTCGGCGTAGACGTTCGGCGTGGACCGCTCGACCGTGCACGGCAGGTTGATGATGATCTCCCGGCCGGGCCCGGGCTGCCAGACCTCCATGACGCCGGCGCAGACCTCGGCGGCGAAGTCGAGCTCGGTGTCCATGAAGATCTCCGGCGAGTACTCGTAGCCGAAGTCGGTGCCGCCGAGCATCGCGTCGGCGTACTTCATCACGTGCCGGGTGCCCTCGACGGCCAGCGCCTTGCATTCCTCGCGGTCGATGCGGAACACCACCTTGCGGAAGATCGGCGCGGTCGCGTTGTACAGGTGCACGGTGGCGCGGCGGGCGCCGCGCAGCGAGGCGACCGAGCGCTCGATCAGGTCCTCCCGCGCCTGGGTGAGCACGGAGATCCTCACGTCGTCGGGGATGCGGTCGCCCTCGATCAGCTCGCGGACGAAGTCGAAGTCGGTCTGGCTCGCGGACGGGAAGCCGACCTCGATCTCCTTGTAGCCCATCCGCACCAGCAGGTCGAACATGGTCTGCTTGCGGGCCGGGCTCATCGGGTCGATCAGCGCCTGGTTGCCGTCGCGCAGGTCGGTCGACAGCCAGCGCGGGGCCTTGGTGATGGTCCTGTTCGGCCAGGTGCGGTCCGGCAGGTCGACGGGCCTGGCCGGGGCGTAGCGGTGGCACGGCATGCCGCTGGGCTGCTGGCGTACCGGTGAGACGCGGGTGAACGCGCGGTCGTGCTGCATCATTGCTGCTTTCCCTCGGTGCTGGTGGACGGAGTTGCCAGGTCGGTGCGGCCAGCGGACACGCCGGGACCCCGCGGCGAGGGAGCCGGCCTATCGGCCCCCGCCGCGGCCGCTAAGCAGGAGCAGCTCGCGCAGCATCGCGCACCACTGTACCAGGCGGGCCGGGGCCGGCGAGCGGATAATCGGGCCGGGGCCGGCGAGCGGATAATTCGGTGGCGGCGGCGGCCGGGGCGAGGTTGGCTGGGACGGTGCGCATCGAGCCGGTGGACTTCGCCGATCCCCTGGCGGTCCGGGCCTGTCATGAGGTGCACCGGGCGGCACATGACGCCGACGACCCCGACGGGGTCCCGCTGTCGGCCGGGGCGTTCGGCGGCTGGCTGGCGGTGGGCTGGGAGGGCGACCCGCGGGAGGCCTGGGCGGCGCGGGACGAGGCCGCCACCGTGACCGGGTGGTACCGGCTGGAGCTGACCGACCGGGAGAACCTGGACCGGGCCCACCTCACGCTGGTCGTCCATCCGGCGAGGCGGCGGCGCGGGATCGGGCGCGCGCTGCTGCGGCACGCCGTCGCCCGGGCCGCGGGCAACCGGCGCTCGGTGCTCGGCGCCGAGGTGTTCGACGGATCGGCGGGGGAATCGTTCGCCCGGGCGGCGGGCGCCAGGCCCGTGCTGACCGACATCCGGCGGGTGCAGGACCTCCTCGCGCTGGACCGCGGCGCACTGGCCAGGGCCTCGGAGCAGGCCGGGAAGGCCGCGGCCGGCTACTCGGTCGTGTCGTGGGCCGGGCCGGTGCCCGAGGAGTTCCTCGACGGCGTGGCGGCGGCGTTCACCGCGCTCGGCGACGCCCCGCGCCCCGGCGGCAGCCAGCCGTGGGCGTGGGACGCGCGGCGGGTCAGGGAACGGCACAACGACCTGCTGCCGCGCCTCGGCGGCCAGCGGGTCTACTCGGTGGCGGCCCGGCACCGGGCGACCGGCGAGCTGGCGGGGCTGACCCAGGTGTGGGTCGACCCCGCCGCGGGCGGCCAGGGCTTCCAGGGCATGACGGCGGTGCGCCGGGAGCACCGCGGGCACCGCCTGGGCCTGCTGGTCAAGGTGGCCATGCTGGAGCTGCTCGCGCGGGCCGAGCCGCAGCTGGAGCGGCTTGAGACCTGGAACGCTGCGGACAACGCGCACATGATCGCGGTCAACGAGGCGCTCGGCTACCGGGTGCTCGGGCCGCCGTCGCGGGTGTGGCAGCTGGAGGTTCAGTCGTAGAAGCCGAGGCGGCGCAGCTGCCTGGGGTCGCGCTGCCAGTCCCTGGCGACCTTGACCCGCAGGTCGAGGTAGACCCTGGTGCCGAGCAGCGCCTCGATCTGGCGGCGGGCCCGGCTGCCGACCTCCCTCAGCCTGGCCCCGCCGGTGCCGATGACGATGGCCTTCTGGCTCGGCCGCTCGACGTACAGCCCGGCGTGCACGTCGGTCAGGTCCTCGCGGCCGGGCCGCGGGCCCATCTCCTCGACCACGACCGCGATCGAGTGCGGCAGCTCGTCCCGCGCCCCCTCCAGCGCGGCCTCCCTGATCAGCTCGGCGACCATGACCTGCTCCGGCTCGTCGGTCAGCTCGCCGTCCCGGTACAGCGGCGGGCCCTCCGGCAGGTGCGAGACCAGCACGTCGGCGAGCACGTCGAGCTGGAAGCCGGTCACCGCCGAGACCGGCACCACGTCGGCCCAGCCGCCGAGCTCGCTCACCGCGACGAGCTGCTCGGCGACCCGCCGCTGCGGCACCAGGTCCGCCTTGGTCACCACCGCCACCACCGCACGGGCCGGGGTCTTCGGCAGGTTCGCCAGCTCGCGGGCCAGGAACCGGTCACCCGGGCCGACCTGCTCGCCGGCCGGCACGCAGAAGCCGATCACGTCGACCTCGGTCAGCGTGGACCGGACCAGGCTGTCAAGGCGCTCGCCGAGCAGCGTGCGCGGCCGGTGCAGGCCGGGGGTGTCCACCAGGACCAGCTGCGCGTCCGGCCGGTGCACGATGCCGCGGATGACCCGCCTGGTGGTCTGCGGCCTGTCGCTGGTGATCGCGACCTTGGCGCCGACCAGCGCGTTGGTGAGCGTGGACTTGCCGACGTTCGGGCGGCCGGCCAGGCAGGCGAACCCGGAGCGGAAGGCCGCTGGGTGGGTCACCACTCGATTGTGACGCACGTCCGTGACCGCGGCGGGGCGCGGCGCTACGGCCGCAGCGCGGCGCGCACGGTGCCGTCGGGGGCGGCCAGGAACACGGTCGCGTCCGGACCGAGGTCGCGCACCACCGCCAGGTCCCCGGGGTCCACGCGTTCGGCGTCGCTGACCAGGGCCGCCGCCTCCAGCTTCCGCGCGCCGCTCGAGGACGCCATGGCCACGGCCAGCCGCAGCGCGGACAGCCGCAGCGACGGCAGCGCCACCGCGGCGGCGGTGTAGGTCCTGCCGGTCTCGTCGCGCACGGCCGCGCCCTCGGACGCGGCCACCCTCGCCCGGGTGGACCGGGCCAGGGTGATGATCTTCAGGTCCTCCTCGCCAGGGGTCACCCGACGGAGTCTACTCAGCGGGCGCCGCTGGCCCGCTCCACGAGCACCGCTCAGCGGGCGCCGCTGACCCGCTCCACGAGCACCGTGCCGATCTTGTTGCGCCGGCCCGCCAGGTTCTCCGCGGTCAGCCGCAGGCCGTCGACCGTCGCGGTCGAGCCCGCTATCGGCACCCGGCCCAGCTGGTGCGCCAGCAGCCCGGCGACCGTCTCCACGTCCTCGGCGCCCACCGTCACGCCGAACAGCTCCTCGAGCTCGGCCACCGGGAGCCGTGCGGTGACCCGCGCGGATCCGCCGTCCAGCCACTCGACCGGCGGCCGCTCCCTGTCGTACTCGTCGGTGATCTCGCCGACGATCTCCTCCAGGATGTCCTCGATGGTGACCAGGCCCGCCGTCCCGCCGTACTCGTCGATCACGATCGCCACGTGCGTCCGCTGCGCCTGCATCTGCCGCAGCAGGTCGTCGACCGGCTTGCTGTCCGGGACGAAGCTGGCCGGGCGCATCACCGTGGCGACCTTCTCGGTGTCCTCGGCGCCGGGATGCTCGTGGCTCCACGCCACGATGTCCTTGAGGTAGGCGATGCCGACCACGTCGTCGGAGTTGTCGCCCTGCACCGGAATCCGGGAGAAGCCGCTGCGCAGCGCCAGCGACAGCGCCTGCCCGACGGTCTTGTCGCTCTCGATGAACACCATGTCGGTGCGCGGGACCATGACCTCCCTGACGATCGTGTCGCCGAGCTCGAAGACCGACCGGACCATCTCGCGCTCGCCGGGCTCGATGCCCGTCCTGCGCTCCAGGTAGTCGACGAGGCCGCGCAGCTCGGACCGGGCCTGGCCGACCGGGCCCCCGGGCTGCGCATGCCGGGCGCCGCGTCCCGGCGGCAGCGCGTCGCCGACGGCGACCAGCAGCCGCGGCAGCGGGCCGAGGGCACGGGCCAGCCGGTAAGCGACCGCGGCCGCGCGCGCGGCGCGGCGTTCCGGCGGCCGCCCGCGGAACAAGGCCTGCGGGCGCACCCCGGTCAGCGCGTAACGGAACGCGATCGCCACGCCGAGCGCGGCGAAGACCGCGCGCCAGCCGTCGCCGAGCCAGCTGGTGAGCGCGGCGGTGACGAGCACCGCCGCCCAGATCTCGCAGATCACCCGGAGCAGCAGCAGCACGCTCAGGTACCGGGGCAGGTCGGCGGCCACCGCCGCCAGCCTGTCGCGCCGCCGGGCGTCCCCGGGCCGCCGCGCGCGGTGGTCGCGCTCGGCGTCGTCGTGCCCGGCCGGGCCGGTGATCGAGCTGAACGCCAGCGCGGCCTCGGCGTCCGCGAGCCAGCCCGCCGCCAGGGCGAGCACGGCGGCCGCGACGAGCAGCCACGCCGGAGGTGTCATGGGCGCGTGCCCGGCCCCTCGGCGCGTCTGGCGTCCCGCCAGGACCGCAGCAGCCTGTCCTGCGTGCCGAACATGGCCGCGTGCTCCTCGGGCTCGGCATGGTCGTAGCCGAGCAGGTGCAAGATGCCGTGCACGCACAGCAGCTCCAGCTCCTCCTGGGTGGAGTGCCCGGCCTTGGCGGCCTGCTCGGCCGCGACCTGCGGGCACAGCACCACGTCACCGAGCAGCTCGTCGGGCCCCTCGTCGGCGTCCTCGGCCCGGTTGCCGCCCATGCCGGGCGGCCTCAGCTCATCCATGGGGAAGGCGAGGACGTCGGTGGGCCCGGACTCGTCCATGTACTTCTCGTGCAGCTCCGCCATCGCCCGCTCGTCGACCAGCAGCACGGACAGCTCGGCCAGCGGGTGGATGCGCAGCTGGTCGAGCGCGAACCTGGCCACCGCGGCCAGGTCCGTCTCGTCCACCTCGACCCCGGACTCGTTGGCGATGTCGATGCTCATCGCGGCCTCAGCCCCCCGTCCGCCGGCGCTGCCTTCCCGGGCCCGGGTCAAGCTGCCTGTTCCGGGCGTCGTACCGCTCGTACGCGTCGACGATCTTTCCCACCAGCCGGTGCCTCACCACGTCATGGCTGGTCAGCCTGGAGAAGTGGATGTCGTCGATGCCGTCGAGGATGTCCTGCACCACGCGCAGCCCGCTGACCTGGCCGGGCGGCAGGTCCACCTGGGTGATGTCGCCGGTGACCACCACGCGGGAGCCGAACCCGAGCCGGGTCAGGAACATCTTCATCTGCTCGGCGGAGGTGTTCTGCGCCTCGTCCAAGATGATGAACGAGTCGTTCAGCGTCCTTCCGCGCATGTACGCCAGGGGGGCGATCTCGATGGTGCCCGCGGCCATCAGGCGGGGGATCGAGTCGGGGTCGAGCATGTCGTGCAGCGCGTCGTACAGCGGGCGCAGGTACGGGTCGATCTTCTCGTACAGGGTCCCGGGCAGGAAGCCGAGCCGCTCCCCCGCCTCCACCGCGGGCCTGGTCAGGATGATCCGGTTGACCTCCTTGGCCTGCAGCGCCTTGACCGCCTTCGCCATGGCCAGGTAGGTCTTCCCGGTGCCGGCCGGGCCGATGGCGAACACGATCGTGTGCTTGTCGATCGCGTCCGCGTAGCGCTTCTGGTTCAGCGTCTTGGGCCGGATCGTGCGGCCGCGCGCGGACAGGATGCCGACCGTCAGCACGTCCGCGGGACGGACCCCGCGCTCGGCGCGCAGCATCGCCGCGCTGCGCTCCACCGCGTCCGGGGTCAGCTCGGCGCCCTTGCTCAGCAGCTCGACGAGCTCGTCGAAGAAGGCGGTGACCAGGGCGGTTTCCGCCGGGGTGCCGGTCGCGGTGATCTCGTTGCCGCGGACGTGGATGTCGGCGGCGAACTCGCGCTCGATCACGTGCAGCAGCTCGTCGCCGGAGCCGAGCAGGCTGACCATCGAGTGGCCCGGGGGGATCACGATCTTGACCTGGGAGCGCGCCGCCGGCGGCTCGCCGCTGGGCGGCTGCCCGTTGCCGCGCGGATCAGCCCCGGTGCGCAGGTCGTCGTTTCGGATATCTGTCAATTCGAGGCTCTCGAATACCCGGGAGACCGCCCCCCGAGCGTGCTGGATCCATGGTAGCCGCCGCCGGGCCCCGTCCCAATCATCATCCGGGAGGCCAGGTCATCCGGCGGCCGCCGAGCACGTGCAGGTGGACGTGCGGCACGGTCTGGCCCGCGTGGGCGCCGGTGTTGAACACGAAGCGGTAGCCGCCGCGGCGGCCGTCGCCGATGCCTTCCGCCACCGCGACGCGATGCGCCTCGGTGATGACCTCGGCGAGCAGCCCGGGGTCCGCGGCGGCGAGCGCCGCGGCGTCGGGATAGTGCCGCTTGGGGACGACGAGGACGTGCACCGGCGCCTGCGGGTTGATGTCGCGGAACGCCAGCACCCTGTCGGTCTGCAGCACCTCGGTCGCGGGGACCTCCTTGGCGACGATCGCGCAGAACAAGCAGTCAGCCACACCACGATCCTAGACAGGGCCCGGCGGGCGGGCCGCCTGGCCCGCCCGCCGGGGCCCCGGGGCCGCGGCGCGGCGGCGCCGCGACGCTACCGCTGGGTAACCGGATCGCCATCGGTCGTTATGTTCTCGATCCCGGCAAGTGCTGTCGGCTGTTGCCGGCTGTGGATATCCTTAATCTCTCCGCAATCCTCCGGCGGTTTCATAGCGGCGTGCCCGAGGGCCAGCGCGGCTCGAGCGTTTGGTGGCTGGTTGTCCGCTATGCCGCTTCGGTTCGGGTAGCTGGCGGGGGGTGGTTCGCCGGTGCGCACGACAAGCCGGCGGTCAGATGGGCGGGAGGAGAGGGGTCGAAGGACCGGTGAGCACGGTGCAGCGGGTCCTGTACGTCGGCCACGGCACGGAGCGGCGCGCCGGTGAGTGAACCTACCGATGGGGCCGCGCGTCCAACAGATGTGACCGAGACCCTGGTGGCCACCGGCGGCATCATGCCCGGCGCCTTCGCGGCCCCGGCCGCCGCGCGCGGCGCGTGGAACGCGGACCACGCGGTCACGGAGCTTTACTCGCTGCACTACAAGACGCTGGTACGGCTGGCCACGATGGTGGTGCGGGACACGCCCACCGCCGAGGACGTGGTGCAGGACGCCTTCTTCGCGATGCACTCGGCCTGGAAGGGGCTGCGGAACGTCGACAACGCCCTCGCCTACCTGCGCCAGGCCGTGATCAACAAGTCGAGGTCGGTGCTGCGCCACCGGACCGTCGTGGACAAGAACGCCCAGCAGGAGCCGTCGGACGTGCCGAGCGCGGAGCACGGGGCGATGGTCCAGCTCGAGCGGTCCGAGGTCGTCGACGCGCTGCGCAAGCTGCCCGAGCGGCAGCGCGAGGCCATCATCTGGCGGTACTACGCCGACCTGTCCGAGGCCGAGATCGCGGCGGCGATGAATATCAGCCGCGGCGCCGTGAAGAGCCACACCGCCCGCGGCATGGCCGCGCTCCGGGCCGAGCTGGAGCGCGAGTTATGGCCAGGTTCCGGGTGGTGGCGAGAATCCGGCGCGGCTCCCCGGCCGCCGTCGACGAGGCCTTCGCCGACTACGTGCGCCGCGAGCTGCACGCCGCGGTCGACTGGGTGGAGCCGCGCCCGGACGGCCTGGAGCGGATCCGCGCGAGGATCCGGTCTGGGCCCGCCCATGCGGCGGCCGGGCGCCCGGCCCGGCCGGGCAGCCATGCGCGGCGGGCGCCGCGGCTGGCGCGCGACTGGCCGCAGGCGCTGCTGCGGCCGGCGCTGGGCGTCGCGTGCGCCCTGTTCGCCATCGGCGTCGCCCTGGCCGTTCCCCCGCTGCGTTCGGTGCTGGCCAGCGGGGTGTCGGCGGTGATCTCGGGCACCAGCTCCACCGGCGGGGCGGGGCCGCGCGGCAGCGGCCCCGGCCAGGCCATGGGCAGCGGCGCGTCCGGCGTGGCCGACGGCGGCGCGTCGGCCAGCCCGGCCGCGTCCGCCTCGTGCTCGTCGTCCGCGCCCGGTTCCCCCGATGCGCCGAAGAACGCAGGCACGGCTCCGTCAGGCGCCGGCTCATCGAGCGGCAGCCCGTCCGGCACGGCGACGGCCAGCGCGGCGGTCAGCCCGAGCGCGGCACCGCAGTCATCGGCTCCGCCCAGCCAGACCGGCACCGCGAGCCCGGCGCGCACCGGCAGCGCCAGCGGCACCGCCAAGGCGACCGCCTCGGCGCACCCGAGCACCAGCGGCAAGCCGAAGACCACGTCGTCGACGACGTCGCCGTGCGGGACGCGGTCCGCTGCCGCCAGCTCCTCCGGCCCGGCCCCCGCCACCGCCACGAAGAAGGCCACGAGCGCGGCGACCGGGACCTCGTCGTCGTCGTCGGGAAGCGCCTCACCGTCGGCGGGCAGGAGCGCCTCGGCGGCAGGCACCAGCACGCCGGGCTCGTCACCGGGGACCGACGACATCACCGCGTCGGCCACCGTGTCCTCGTCGTGACCGGGGCCGGCCCCTCGTCGTGACCGGGGCTACCAGCGGCCGGTGCGGCTGAGCAGCACCGCGGCGGCGACGGTCCCGGCCGTGGACGTCCGCAGCACCGTGGGCCCCAGGCGGCGGGCCGTGGCGCCGGCCGCGAGGAAGGCCGCGCTCTCCTCGCCGGTGATGCCGCCCTCCGGCCCCACGATGACGAGCAGCTGCCCTGATCGCGGCGGCCGCAGCGCGGCCAGGCCCGCGGCCGCGCCGGGGTCCAGGACCACCGCGCAGTCCGCCCTCGCGACCGCCGCGGCCACGTCCGCGGCCGCGGCCACCCCGGTGACCTCCGGTATCCAGGCGCGGCGGGACTGCTTGGCGGCCTCGCGCGCGGCCCCGCGCCATTTCGCCAGCGAGCGCCGCCCGCGCTCGCCGCGCCAGACCGCGACGCAGCGGGCCGCGGCCCACGGCACGATGCGGTCGACCCCCACCTCGGTCATCTCCGCGACGGCCAGCTCGCCGCGGTCGCCCTTCGGTATCGCCTGCACCACGGCGATCGAGGGGTCCGGGCGCGGCACCTGCCGCCGGGCGCGGACCGCCAGCTCGAGGCCGTGCGGCCCGCGCCCGGCGACCGCGCACTCGGCTACCAGCCCGGCGCCGTCCGCCACGTCGACGCGCTCGCCCGGACGCAGCCTGCGCGCCGCGGCCGCGTGCCGGCCTTCGGAGCCGGACAAGACGATGACATCTCGGGTCAGCTCAGCGCGGTCGGCAAGGAACAGCGGCGGCGCCATCGGCCAGCACCCGGTCCCGCGGCGGCTCAGCGGCCGTTGAAGGCGTCGCGCAGCCGGGAGAAGAATCCCTGCTGCCCCGGTGCGAACCTGCCCGGCGGCGCCTCCTCGCCGCGCAGCTTGGCCAGCTCGCGCAGCAGCCGTTCCTGCTCGGCATCCAGCTTGGTCGGCGTCTCCACGGTCACGTGCACCACCAGGTCGCCGCGGCCGTTGCCGTTCAGGCGCCTGACTCCCTGACCGTAGAGCGGGATCACCTGGCCGGACTGGGTCCCGGGGCGGATGTCGATGTCGGTGGGCCCGTCCAGGCTCTCCACCGACAGCGTCGCGCCGAGGGCCGCGGCCACCATCGGGATCGTCACCGTGCAGTGCAGGTCGTCGCCCTGCCGCTCGAAGATCGGGTGCGGCCGCTGGGCGATCTCCAGGAACAGGTCGCCGGGCGGCCCGCCGCCCGGGCCGACCTCGCCCTCGCCGGCCAGCTGGATGTGCGTGCCGTCCTCGACGCCGGCCGGGATCCGCACCTTGATGGTCCGCCTGGTCCGCACCCGGCCGTCGCCGTCGCACTCCGGGCAGGGCCGGTGCAGCACGGTCCCGTACCCCCCGCAGCCCGGGCAGACACGGGACATCATCACCTGGCCGATGAACGACCGGGTCACCTGGCTCACCTCGCCGCGGCCGCCGCAGATGTCGCAGGTCTGCGGGTGCGTGCCCGGCGCGGTGCCCTCACCGGAGCAGGTGGGGCAGACCACGGCCGTGTCGACGGTCAGCTCGCGGGTCGCGCCGAACGCGCACTCGGCCAGGTCCAGCTCGATCCTGATCGTCGCGTTGCGGCCGCGCTGCGCCCGGCTTCGCGGGCCGCGCGCCGTGGTGCCGCCGGCCGCGCCGAAGAACTGGTCGAGCAGGTCGGACAGCGGGGAGAACCCCGGGCCGAACGGGCCGGCGCCCGCGCCCGCCGCGGCGGTGGCGAACGGGTCCACGCCCATGTCGTACATGCGGCGCTTCTCCGCGTCGGACAGCACCTCGTAGGCCTGGGTGATCTCCTTGAACCGCTCCTGCGTCGCCGGGTCGGGGTTCACGTCCGGGTGCAGCTCGCGCGCCAGCCGCCGGTAGGCCCGCTTCACCTCGTCCTGCGTGGCGTCGCGGCGCACCTTGAGCAGGGCGTAGTAGTCCTTCGCCACTAGGACTCCACCAGGATCCGGCCGACGTAGCGCGCCACCGCGCGCACCGCGCCCATGGTTCCCGGGTAATCCATCCGGGTGGGGCCGAGCACGCCGAGCTTGGCCAGCGGCTCGGTGGCGCTCCCGTATCCCGTGGACACCACCGACGTGGCCTGCAGGCCCTCGACCTGGTTCTCCGAGCCGATCCTGACGGTCAGCGTGGACGGGTCGGTCGCCTCCCCCAGCAGCCGCATCAGCACCACCTGTTCTTCCAGGGCCTCGAGCACCTCCCGCAGGCCCTTGCTGAAGTCCTGCGCGGCGAGGTTCGCGGTCCCGCCGAATACGATCTTCTCCTCGTTCCGCTCGACCAGGCTCGCCAGCAGCGCCGAGAACACGGCGTTCGCGTTCGCGCGCTGCTCGGCGGGAATCCGCTCGCCGAGGGCGCCGACCATGGCGGCGGCGTCGGATAGCCTGTGCCCGACCAGGCGGGCGTTCACGACGGCGCGCACGTGGCCGACCGAGGCATCGTCCCACGGCTCCGGCAGCTCGACCGTGCACTGCTCCACCCGGCCGGTGTCGGTGATCAGCACGAGCAGCAGCCGCTGCGGGGCAAGCGGGACCAGCTCGATGTGCCGGACGGTGGACCTGGTGAGCGAGGGGTACTGGACCACGGCCACCTGGCGGGTGAGCTGGACCAGCAGCCGGACCGTGCGCGCCACGATGTCGTCGAGGCTGTACGCGCCGGCCAGGAACGTCTCGATGGCGCGCCGCTCGGCCGGGGACAGCGGCTTGACGCTCGACAACCGGTCGACGAACAGCCGGTAGCCCTTCTCGGTCGGGATCCGCCCGGCGCTGGTGTGCGGCTGCGCGATGAAGCCCTGCTCCTCGAGCACCGCCATGTCGTTGCGGATGGTCGCGGGCGACACGTCGAAATGGTGCCGGTCAACCAGTGATTTCGACCCCACCGGCTCGGTGGTGGACACGTAGTCCTCGACGATGGCCCGGAGCACCGTAAGCTTCCGCTCGTCAAGCACGCGTTCACCTCCTTGGCACTCCAACGCCCCGAGTGCCAAGTCTATTGCGCCACGGGGCGTCCCTGGCGCGGCCGCGAGGCCGGCGGTGCCGCGAGACGGCCGGTGCACCCGTCGGTGCGGGGCACTATGTATGGTAGCCGGTCCCGGTAAGGTGACCTCGCGACACGAGCGATGATGGGAGCGTGCCGTTGCCGAGCAGGCTGTACGGCGACACCGGAGGCCCGATGACGAACGCCGTCCCGGGGGGCCGTCCTCGCGATGCCGACGTGACGCTGGCGACGTTCGGCTACCTGGGCGCGATCTTCCTCGGCCCGGTCGTGCCGCTGGCCGTCTACCTGTTCCGCAGGAACTCCTCGCCGTTTCTCCGCTACCACGCGGCCATGGCGGTGAACCTGTCGGTGACGGCGGCGCTGTACGGGCTGTGCTGCCTGATCCTCGGCGGCCTGCTGCTGCTGGACAGCATCACCGTTGCCCTGGTCATCGCGCTGCCGCTGCTGTTCCTGCTGTGGCTTGCCATGCTGAGGCACCTGATCCGGGGTGCGGCCGCGGCCGGCCGCGGCGAGCGGTGCCAGGTGCCCGGCTGGATCTGCGCGTCGATCGCCCGCTGACCGGCTATTCGGTGAGCCTGCGGGCCACCAGGTCGGCGAGCAGGCGGCCGCGCCGGGTGAGCACGATCCGGCCGGCGGCATGGGCGCGGGCCTCGGCGAGGCCGTCGGCGACCACCGATGCGGCGCTCGCCCGCCCGGCTGGGCCGAGAGCCGTGACCGGGCAGCCGGCGGCGAGGCGGATGAGCAGCATCACGCGCTCGGCCTGCCGCTGGGCCCCGGTGAGCACCTCCCTGGCCTGGCCGGGACTGATCCCGGCGTCGATCCTGGCGGCGTAGGCGGCGGGATGCCGCACGTTCCACCAGCGGGTGCCCCCGACGTGGCTGTGCGCCCCGGGCCCGATCCCCCACCAGTCGCCGCCGGTCCAGTAGCCCATGTTGTGCGCGCAGACGGAGCCGGCGCCGGCCGCCCAGTTGGAGATCTCGTACCAGCCCAGGCCGGCCGCCGCCAGCGCCCGGTCGGCGATGAGGTAGCGGTCGGCGAGCACGTCGTCGTCGGGCGGGGGCAGCTCGCCGCGCCGGACGCGGGCCGCGAGCCGCGTCCCCGGCTCCACGGTGAGCGGGTATGCCGAGACATGGTCGGTGCCGGCGCCGATCGCGGCGTCCAGCGAGCGGCGCCAGTCCGCGTCGGACTCCCCCGGCGTCCCGTAGATCAGGTCCAGGCTGACGTGCTCGAAGCCGGCCGCGCGCGCCCACCGCACGCAGCGCGCGGGGCGTCCCGGATGGTGCACCCGGTCCAGCACCGCGAGCACGCCGGGCACCGCGCTTTGCATCCCGAACGACATCCGTGTCACGCCGCCGGCCCGCAACTGCGCCAGGGCGGCCTCGTCCACGCTCTCCGGGTTGGCCTCCGCCGTGACCTCGGCCCCGGGCACCAGGCCGAACTCGCCGTCTATGGCCCGCAGCAGGCCGGCCAGCGCCGCCGGCGGCAGCAGGGTCGGCGTGCCGCCGCCGAAGAACACCGTGCTGACCGGGACGTCCGCCGCGCCGAGCACCTTCCGGGCGAACCGGATCTCCGCGATCGCCAGCCCCGGGTAGCTGGCGGGCGAGACCGCGGCGCCGCCGCGGCCGCCGAGTTCGGCGGCGGTGTAGGTGTTGAAGTCGCAGTAGCCGCAGCGCGCCGCGCAGAACGGCACGTGCACGTAGATCCCGAACGGCCGCCGCCCCAGGCCGGACAGCGCGCCGGGCGGCAGCGCGCCGTCGGCGGGGACGGGCTCACCGTCGGGCAGGGCGCCGGGCACGCTGTCACGCTACCGGCGCGCTTAGACTGGAGGGGTCGCGTCGACGGGAGGCACCGGTGACAGAGAACCAGTCGCAATGGCCGGCCCAGTACCCCAGGTACGGCCCCGCGGGCCCCGCCGCCCGCGGCGGCGGGCCAGCCGGCGGCCAGGTGCCGTCCGGCGGCGATCAGGTCCGGCCGGCCTCCTCCATGCGCGCGGCCACCGCGGACCGGGAACGGGCCGTCGACGTGCTGAAGGCGGGCTTCGCCGAGGGACGGCTGACCCAGGAGGAGTACAACGACCGGATGGGCCGGGCGTACGCGGCGCGCACCTACGGCGAACTGGCCGCGCTGACCGCGGACCTGCCGCACGGAGCGATGCCGGCCTGGCAGCCGCCTGCCTACCAGCCGCCGCCGGGCACCAACTCGATGGCGATCGCGTCGATGGTGCTGGGCGTGGCGGAGTTCTTCACCGCCGGGCTCACCGCCATCCCGGCCGTCATCTGCGGTCACATCGCCCGGCGGCAGATGAGGCAGTCCGCGCAGCGCGGCGACGGGCTGGCGACCAGCGGGCTCGTGCTCGGTTACATGGGCATCATCTTCTGGACGGCCATCATCGCCGCGGCCATCGTGGGCCTCGCGGTCTCCGTCTCGCACGGCGGCTCGGTCGGCAGCGTGCCTGGGAGCCCCTGAGGCGCGTCGTTGGCACTCCCGAGCGGCCCCGCGCGTCTACACTCAATGAGAGCGTCCGCGGGAGGCTACAGGTGGAATACGGTCCCAGCGATGGCCAGGCAGGTCCGGGGGGACGGGCAGCACCCCCGGGAGCAGCACCCCCGGGAGCAGCAGGGGTTTGGGGGGCATCGCTGTCCCCGGGCCAGCCGCGCGGCGCGGTGGACCCCGCCTGGCTGGCGGCCACCGCGGACCGGGAGCGGGCCGCGGGAGTGCTGCGGGCCGGCTTCGCCGAGGGGCGGCTGACCCAAGACGAGCTCGACGACCGGCTGGCGCGGGTCTACGCGTCGCGCACCTACGGACAGCTGTGGGCGCTGACCGCGGATCTTCCGGCCGGGCCGATGCCGTTCCAGCACCCGGCAGGTCCGCCGGCCCCCGTCGAGCCGGGCCAGCCGAGCGCCTGGCGCTCGGCCGCCGCCCTGGTCGTCACCGCGCTGGTGATCTTCGCGATCGCCGCGCTCGTCACCGCCGTCATCACCGCGCACGCCCAGCAGGTCATCTACACGCCGCCGTTCCAGCAGCCGCACCTGTTGCCGTTCATCCGGACCGGGCCGTAGCGCGAGGACCGCCGCGCCCGGGCCGAGTCGCCGGCCGCGGGCCGGGAACCACCGGCTCGTTCGGTATCAGGGGCCCTTCAGCGCTGGCGGCGGTCGGCCGGCTGGGCGGAGAGGGCGGCGACGAACGCGTCGGGCGGCACGTCGACCCGGCCGATGGTCTTCATCCGCTTCTTGCCCTCCTTCTGCCTCTCCAGCAGCTTGCGCTTGCGGGTGATGTCGCCGCCGTAGCACTTGGCGAGCACGTCCTTGCGCAGCGCGCGGATGGTCTCGCGCGCGATGATCCGGGAGCCGACCGCCGCCTGGATCGGCACCTCGAACTGCTGGCGCGGGATCAGGTCCTTGAGCCTGGCGGTCATCGCCACGCCGTAGTCGCGTGCCTCGTCGGCGTGGACGATCTGGCTGAACGCGTCCACCGGCTGGCCCTGCAGCAGGATGTCCACCTTGACCAGGTCCGCGGCCTGCTCGCCGTCCGGCTCGTAGTCCAGCGAGGCGTAGCCGCGGGTGCGCGACTTGAGCTGGTCGAAGAAGTCGAAGATGATCTCGGCGAGCGGCAGCGTGTACCGGATCTCGACCCGGTCCGCGGACAGGTAGTCCATGCCGATCAGCGAGCCGCGCCTGCTTTGGCACAGCTCCATGATCGTGCCGATGTAGGCGGCCGGGGCGATGATCGTCGCCCGCACCACCGGCTCGTAGACCTGGGCGATCTTGCCCTCCTGCGGCTTGGTGCCGCCGGGGAACTCGGCGGGGTTGGTGACCCGGATCTCCCTGCCGTTGTCCATGACCACGCGGTAGACGGCGTTCGGCGCCGTGGAGATCAGCGACAGGCCGAACTCGCGCTCCAGCCGCTCGCGGACGATCTCCATGTGCAGCAGGCCGAGGAACCCGCAGCGGAAGCCGAAGCCGAGCGCCGCGCTGGTCTCCGGCTCGTAGGACAGCGCCGCGTCGTTCAGCCTCAGCTTGTCCAGGGCGTCGCGCAGTTCCGGGTAGTCGTCGCCGTCCAGCGGGTACAGGCCGGAGTACACCATGGGCCTCGGGTGCTCGTAGCCGGCCAGCGGTTCCTTCGCGGGCCGGGCGGCGCTGGTGACGGTGTCGCCGACCCGCGCCTGCCGCACGTCCTTGACGCCGGTGATCAGGTACCCGACCTCGCCGGCGGCCAGGCCGTCGCCCGGGGTCGGCTCCGGCGAGATGACGCCGACCTCCAGCGTCTCGTGGGTCGCGCCGGTGGACATCATCAGCGACCGCTCCCGCCTGGTGATCCGGCCGTCGACGACCCTGACGTAGGTGACCACGCCGCGGTAGGTGTCGTAGACCGAGTCGAAGATGAGCGCCCGGGCGGGGGCGTCAGGGTCGCCGTGCGGCGGCGGGACCAGGCGGACGATCTCGTGCAGCAGGCGCTCCACCCCCTCGCCGGTCTTGGCGCTGACCCGCAGCACCTCGGCGGGGTGGGTGCCGATGATCCCGGCGAGTTCGGCGGCGTAGCGGTCCGGCTGCGCGGCGGGCAGGTCGATCTTGTTCAGCACCGGGATGATCTTCAGGTCCGCGTCGAGCGCCAGGTACAGGTTGGCCAGCGTCTGCGCCTCGATGCCCTGCGCGGCGTCGACGAGCAGCACCGCTCCCTCGCAGGCGGCCAGGCTCCTCGACACCTCGTAGCTGAAGTCGACGTGGCCGGGGGTGTCGATGAGGTTGAGCACGTACTGCCTGTGGTCGTTGCCGGTCCATGGCAGCCGGACCGCCTGGCTCTTGATCGTGATGCCGCGCTCGCGCTCGATGTCCATCCGGTCCAGGTACTGCGCGCGCATCTGGCGTTCGGTGACCACCCCGGTGAGCTGGAGCATCCGGTCGGCCAGCGTCGACTTGCCGTGGTCGATGTGGGCGATGATGCAGAAGTTCCTGATCGCCGCCTGCGCGGTGCGGCCGGGCACGGGGCGGGCCTCCGGCTGGCCGGCACGGGCCTCCGGCTGGCCGGCGCTGATGTCGGGGCTGGCTGGTGACACGCACGTCCGTTTCATGTTGCTCGCGGCCTGGACGTTCCATGATCCCATGCCGGAGGCGGTGCCCTGGTTTGAGTGCGGCGTCGCGCTCGGATAAGCTTTTTCGTCGCCGACCCCACCGACATCGTCGAAGGACTTCACGCGTGGCCAACATAAAATCTCAGATCAAGCGCAATAAGCAGAACGAAAAGCGGCACATGCGCAATAAGGCCGTGAAGTCGTCGCTGCGGACGTCGGTCCGAAAGTTCCGGGTGGCCGCCGACGGCGGGAACCTCGAGGAAGCCGAGGCCGCGCTGCGCGCCGCGTGCCGGCAGCTCGACAAGGCGGTCAGCAAGGGCGTGATCCACAAGAACCAGGCCGCCAACCGCAAGTCGGCGATCGCCAGGCGCCACAACGAGCTGCGGCAGGCCGGCTGACCGGCTTCCCCGGGCGCCGCGGCGTGCGGTGACGCGCCGCGGTCCTCAGCGTTCCTGGCCGGCCCGGCAGGCGACGATGCGGCGCACGGCGCGTTCCAGCGCGTAGGCCGCGCTGGCCGACTCGCCCTTGACCTGCGCGTCGGCCTCGGCGACCGCCTGCAGTGCGCGGGCGATGCCGCCCGGCTGCCACCCGCGCAGCTGCTGCCGGACCCGGTCGATCTTCCACGGCGGGGCGCCGACCTCGGCCGCCAGCGCCGTGCCGCCGGCTCCGCGCGGCGCGGTGGCGACGCGGCCGAGCAGCCGCACCCCCTGCGCGAGCGCACTGCAGATCAGCACCGGCGAGACGCCGGTGGCCAGCGCCCAGCGCAGCTGCTCGAGGGCCTGGGCCAGGTGCCCTTCCACCGCCCGGTCGGCGACGGCGAAGCCGGTCGCCTCCGCCCGGCCCCGGAAGTACCTGGTCACCACCGCCTCGTCGACGCGGCCCTCGGTGTCGGCGGCAAGCTGGTCGCAGGCGGCCGCGAGCTCGCGCAGGTCCGAGCCGACGGCATCCAGCAGCGCCCGCGCCGCGGCCTCGTCCGCCTGCCTGCCGGCGCGCCGGAACTCCCCGCGGACGAAATCGAGCCGCTCCGCGAACCTGGTGACCCTCGGGCACTCGATGACGCGCGTGCCGGTTGCCCTGGCCGCGGCGAGCAGGTCCTTCCCCTTGGGCCCGCCCGCGTGGGTCAGGATGACCACGACGTCCGGCGCCGGGTTGCGCAGGTAGCAGGCCAGCTCGGCGGCGACCTCCTTGCTCGCGTCGTGGGCGGACCTGACCACGAGCACGCAGCCGCCGCCGAACAGCGACGGCGAGGTCAGCGAGTCCAGCTCTCCCGGCCCGATGGCGGAGGCGTCCAGGTCGCGGAGGTCCGCCACCGGCTGCGGACCAGGCGCCGCGGAACCACCACGATGTGACATCGGTGTGGTTATAGGCACCTCGGTGGCACATCGTTGCGGGGCGAGGGCGGCGGCGATCAGCTCGCGGACCGCGCGGTCGACGAGGAACTCCTCCTCGCCGACGACTACCGTGACCGGAGTGGTTGCTGTGGCCGATGGGTTCGCCGCGGTGCGCGCTTCCATGGGGTCGAGCATGCCATGCCGCCCGCGCCCCCGCGAAAGGCTCGCCGGATCCGGCCGCGGGCCCTCAGGCGACCGGCTCGCCGCCGCGCCAGACGCGGCGCGGGGCCAGGCCGTAGGACCAGACGAAGGCGCCCTCGTGGTCGGCGTCCCACAGCACCATGTCGGCGAGCCTGCCGCGCACCATCGCGCCGCGGTCGGGCGCGCGGAGCGCGTGCGCTCCGCCGATGGTCGCGGCCCGCAACGCCTCCTCCACGCTCATCCCGAAGTACGAGACGGCGAGCGAGATCACCAGCGACATCGATGTGATGCCGGTGCCTCCCGGGCTGTGATCCGAGCCGAGCGCAACGGCGACGCCCTTGTCGAGCAGCGCCCGGACCGGCGGCCTGGCACCGGTCTGCAGCGCGGTGCCCGGGCATACCACGGCCGCCACGCCGGCCCGCGCGAGCACGGCGACGTCCTCGTCGGTGGCCTCGTGCAGCAGGTCGGCGGACGCGCAGCCGAGCTCGGCGGCCAGCGCGGCCGCGCCGGTGCGCGAGTCCCCGCAGGCATGCAGCCGCGGCAGCAGGCCGGAGCGGCGGCCCGCGCTGAGGATCCAGCGCGCCTCGTCCTCGGTGAACCGGCCCTCCTCGCAGTACACGTCGACGCTGTCGGCGCCCACGGCGGAGGCGTCCGCGCACCAGGAGCTCACCGCGTCGATGTAGTCGCCGCGGCGGCCGAAGAACTCCGGCGGGACCGCGTGGGCCGCCAGGAACGTGACGTGGATCCGCGGCACGTCCGGCTCGTCCTCGAGGCTGCGCAGCATGCGGACGTCGGCGAGCTCGCCGTCCCTGGTCAGGTGGTATCCCGTCTTGGCCTCGATCGTGGTGGTGCCGGACCGCAGCCAGTGCCGCAGCCGCTCGCGCACCCCGTTGCACAGCGTCCACGGGTCGGTGCCCCTGGTGACGGTCACGGTGGACGAGACCCCGCCGCCCGCCGCGGTGATCTCCGCGGCGGTGGAGCCGCTGGAGCGCATGGCCAGCTCCGCCCAGCGGTTCCCCGCGTACACCGGGTGGGTGTGCGCGTCGATGAGCCCCGGGGTGACCAGCCCGCCGCCGAGGTTCTCCACGTGGTCCACGTCGACGATGTCGTCGACGATCCCGGGGATGCGCTGCGGCAGTTCGGCAGCGGGGCCGACCCAGGCGATCCGCTGGTCGCCGGTCACGATGGCGGCGTTGCTGAGGATCTCAGATCCCGTCCACAGGCGGCCGATATTGGTCAGCAGGCGCACGGTCACCGGCGACCACCCGAATGCCCCCCGGGACCGGTGATCTCATGCGCCATGAGCGGTCACCTGCCATGACTCATGCAGGCCGGAGCGCCCGGCCCGCACTTGGACGGGTGCCGATTCCGCCTGGCGGCGACGCGCGCGCTGAGCCGGAGACGGTATCGACTGAGATACGCTATTGCACCGCCACCGCCGCAGACAAGCCTTTCCGCGAAATGCAGAATGCAGCTGCACTTGCACGAAGTGGCCGCGCAGTAGCCGTACTTTTGCGCGGCGGCGGAAAGGCCGCGCCGGGCCGTTACCGGCCGCCGGCGCCGTTACCGGGCGGCGGCGCCGCCGCGGCGCCGGCCGCCTCGAGGCGGGCGGCGAGGCCGTGCGGGACGCGGGCCGTCAGCAGCGTGCCCTCGGGCGAGGGGTCGGCGCGCAGCACCTCGCCTTCGGCATGGGCGCGCGCCACCAGGTCGCCGCGGCTGTACGGCACGACCACGCAGACCTCGGCGTCGGAGCGCGGCAGCGCGGCCTCGATCGCGTCCCGCAGCGCCGCCACGCCGGCGCCGGTCTTGGCCGAGACGGTCACGCTGCCGGGCTCGCGCGCCCGCAGTCCTTGCAGCACCACGGGGTCGGCGGCGTCGGCCTTGTTGATCACGACGAGCTCCGGCACGTGCGCCGCGCCGATCTCGGCGAGCACGCCGCGCACGGCGGCGATCTGCGCCTCGGGCTCCGCGTCGGAGCCGTCCACCACGTGCAGGATCAGGTCCGCCTCGGCCGTCTCCTCCAGCGTGGAGCGAAACGCGTCGACAAGCTGGTGCGGCAGGTGCCGGACGAACCCGACGGTGTCGGTCAGCGTGAACGCGCGCCCGGACGGCGTCACGGCCCGGCGGACCGCGGGGTCCAGGGTGGCGAACAGCGCGTCCTCCACCAGCACCCCGGCGTCGGTGAGCGCGTTGAGCAGGCTCGACTTGCCCGCGTTGGTGTACCCGGCGATGACGACGGACGGCACCTGCCGGCGCCGCCGCCGGCCGCGCTGCACCTTGCGGTCGGCCGACATCTCCGAGATCTCCCGCTGCAGCCTGGCGATCCGCGCGCGCAGCCTGCGCCGGTCGGTCTCGAGCTTGGTCTCGCCGGGGCCGCGGGTGCCGATCCCGCCGCCGCCGGCCACCCGGCCGCCCGCCTGCCTGGACAGCGACTCGCCCCAGCCGCGGAGCCTGGGCAGCATGTACTGCAGCTGCGCGAGCTCCACCTGGGCCTTGCCCTCGCGGCTGCGGGCATGCTGGGCGAAGATGTCCAGGATCAGCGCCGTCCTGTCGATGACCTTGACCTTGACCACGCCCTCGAGGCTCCGCAGCTGGCTGGGGGTGAGCTCGCCGTCGCAGATGACGGTGTCGGCGCCGGCCGCGGCCACGATGCCCGCCAGCTCGCGCGCCTTGCCCGAGCCCACGTAGGTGGCCGCGTCGATGCGGCCGCGGCGCTGGATCAGGCCCTCGAGCACCTGCGAGCCCGCGGTCTCCGCCAGCCGGCTCAGCTCGCGCAGCGAGTTCTCCGCGCTGGCCAGGCTGCCTTCGGCCCACACGCCGATCAGGACCACCCGCTCCAGGCGCAGCGCCCGGTACTCGACCTCGCTGACGTCGGCCAGCTCGGTGGACAGGCCCGCCACCCGCCGCAGCGCGTTCCGGTCCTCCAGGTCGAAGTCGCCTCGCATGCCGGGCTGCTCGCTGAAGACCGCGCTCATCGTCCTCCGGTGTCCGTCGGTTTCTTGTCCCCCGATGGTGCCACGCGCCACCAAGGTTCGCACTTGATTAACACACCGGCCGCGCCGGTTCTGCCCGTATTTTTATCCCGAACGAGCGTGGGTGCTTCCTTCCGTCAGCCTTTCCCTGGCGCCCGCGTACGAGGGAGCCTTCGCCCGAGCCACCGGATCAGCGGGGGCGCTTCCAGAAGTCCTGGCGCGCAGCACCGGGCGGCACCATCGGGACATCACCCGGCGAGTTCTGCGCCGCGAACGCGGTCAGCAGGCGGATGGCCTCCTCCCAGAGCGCGTCGAGTTCCGCGCCGCGCGGCGAGCCAGGCGTGTCGCACTCCCGGAGCTTGCGGACCAGCCCGGCCAGCGCGGCGACCGGCCCCGCGGCAGCCGGGTCCCCGGCCAGCCAGGCACGCAGCGCATCGATGCGGGTGGCCAGGTCGGCGAGGAACCGGGCACGTTCGGCATCCGGCGCATGACCCGCCGCCGACAGCGCCGCGGCCTCGTCGGCGATCTGACGGCGTGCAGCGGCGAGCCGCCCCGCGTCGGCCGCCGCTGCGGCGCGCCCGCTGGCCGCCGTCACGGACCCGGCCACGGCGGCGGCCGCCCGCATCGGCATCGCTCGATCGGCCCGTGCGCTCAGAGCGCGGACGTGCCCGTGCGCCGCGCCGAGCGGCACCGGGGCCGGCGCCGCCGGCGGCAGGCCGAGACCTGCCGGGTCCCATCCGGCGGGCAGCTCGACGGGCTGCATCACCCGGTGCGGCACACCTCCGTCCGTGACGACGCAGGAATCGACGGCCACGAACGCGGTGAACCGGCACAGCACGCCGTGGCGCAGCGAGACGCCGGTGATCTGGTGCTCCAGGCGGGCCAGTCCCGCGGCGTCCTGGCCGGCCAGGCAGGCGTAGCGATCCTCGAGGTCGCGGAGGTGGGCGCGTGCCCAGTTCGCCGTGCTCGCCGGGTTGCCGCCGGTGGCCGCGACGACCGTCCCCTCGAAGGGCGCGCCGTCCGCCCCGGTCCCGCGCACGGTGACCGTCCCGCCGGCGCGACCGCGCCAGCGGCCCGCCACCGTGACCGGAATGCCGGGGAACAGGTCGGGCAACAGGCTCGGGGCCACCGTCCCGGGCACGATCTGCAGGCCGTCGGCGGTCAGGGTGAGCGCGGTCACCAGCGGCCCGCCGATCCGGCGGTGAATGCGGGCCGCGGCCTCATCCAGGCGGTCCTCCGATTCCACCAGCTCGCAACGGCCCCGCCCGGCGCCCGCGAGCCTGCTGAGGAACCCGGCGTTGACCGCCCGGTCGATGCCCACGACGTGCACCCGGATCCTGCTCAGCAGCGGGCCGATCCGATGCAGGATCTGGTCTTCGTTGCCGACCTGCCCGTCGGTGACGAGGACCAGCACGCGGTCGCGGCCCGGGCCGCCGTGCTCCGGCTGCGCGCCGGCGGCCTCCGGCTCCGGCGCGCCGGTGAGCAGCCGAACCGCCTGCTCGAGCGGTGCCAGCATCTCGGTGCCGCCCCGGGCGTCCGTCCGGGCCAGCGTCTCGACGGCGCGGAACCGGCTGCGGTCGGTCGCGGTGGCCAGGCCGCCCGGAAGGTCGGGCACTTGCTCGATCACATTATCGAAGCACAGCACCGCGAACCTGTCGGCGCTGGTCAGCGCGTCCACGATCCGGGCGGCCGCGCGGCGTGCCGCCACGATCTTCCAGCCTGACATGCTGCCGGAGCGGTCGAGCACCAGCACCACGTCACGCGGCCGACGCCGGCCGCTGCCGGCCGGCGCGAGCGGCGGCAGCACGGTGAGGGTGAAGGTGCCTTCCTCCGGGTCGTCTCCGGGGTCCGGGGTCAGGATCAGGGACGTGGCCACCTGCTCGCGCTCGGCAACGGCCAGCCGCAGGACGAAATCGCGGTCCAGCCGCTCGCCCGGCAGGACCCGGACGACGGTGTGGCCGTCCGCGCCCGCCTCCTCCGCGGTAGCGTGCAGGCTGCAGCGGATCCCCGCCAGCGGCAGCCCGGCAGGGTCGATGTCGACGCTCATCGTGAGCCGGACCGGGTTCGGGAACCCGGGCAGCAGCACGGGAGGGCTGATCCTGGAGGCGTCGGGCACGGCATCGGTGTCGGCGGCCACGCCGCTGCCGGCCGGGGCGCCGCCAAGCGGGCCGCCCGGGATGTAGCGGGGCGCGACAACCAGGGGGAACCGGAACGTCACCTCGCCGTCGGAGTACGGCAGCGGCTGGGCCAGCGTCAGCCGGACGGTGACCCGCTCGCCGGGGGCGATGTTCCCGACTCGCATCGTGAACACGTCCGGCCGGTCCTCTTCGGCGATCGCCGCCCGCCGGCCCTCCGCGATCGCCTGGTCGTAATCGTCGCGGGCCCGGGAGCGTTCCTTCAGTTCCGCCTGCACGACATGCCCGGCGCACTCCATCCGCATCGCGGTGACCGCGGCCCGGTCCGGCAGCGGGAAGATGTACGTCGCCTCCAGCGGGACATCGAACGAATTACGAAAGCCCTGGGCCAGCTGCACGCTGGCGGAGGTGCCGGCGATGGCGGCGCGGACGTCGACGGCATCAAGCGGCAGGTTGCCCCGGCTGGTCGCGAGCGCGCCCAGGCCGGCTTCCGGCTCGGCGGCGGGTTCGGTGTCCAGCGGCGCGATCTTGGTGGTCATGTCCGGCTCCCCTCGGCGGGCTCGTCTTGTTCGGGCGGATAGCCCGGGGCTCCGGGCGGACGGGCCGGGCCGGGGGCGCACAGGCCCCGCTCGGCCAGTTCCGCCAGCAGCGGCCGGGCGGCGTGCACGAGGCCGGTCACATCGTCCGGGGACGGCTCGCGCCGCGCGCCCTCCAGCAGCAGGACCACCCCCGGGGCGAGCCTGACGCCGTGCACGAGCACGGCCGCTGCTGGCGGGGCCGGGCGGATGGCCTCCGTCCGGGAGAAGCAGGCGGCGGCCGGCGCCGGCTGGCCGGGCTGCCGTGGACGGCGCGCCCAGAAGCGGGCCGGCGGGGCCGAGGCGGCAAGCGGCGCCGAGGCGGCAAGCGGCGCCGAGGCGGCAAGCGGCGCGGGCTCGCCGTCGGTGACGCGGGCGACCGCCGCCAGCGTCTCGTCGGTCGCGCCCGCCAGCTCGGCCTGGATCTCGGCGAGCGACCGTCCCTCAGCCTGGCGGCGTTTGACCGCCACCAGCTGCAGCAGGTGCCGCCGCCCGTACCGGGCGACCCGGCCCCGGCGGCTCAGCGGGGGATCGACCAGGCCGACGGTGACGTACCAGCGGATCAGGCGTTCGTTCGGCACGTCCCGGACCCGGCCGTTCGCCCGGGCCGTCATGCCTTCCGGCCCGGCACCGGCAGCCTCCCCGGGACGAGCGGGCGCACCGGCGGCGGCGGATTGCTCGCCGGGCCGGGCAGCGGCCAGGGCCTCGGCGGCGAGCTCCGCCAGCTCCTGTATCGTCCACGATCCGTCCATTCCGCTATTATGACACTGTTATTATTACAGTGTCAATAAGGGCGGGAACCGTGCCTGCTGGCGGCTCGATGCAATCGGTTGCGCGCCACCTCGTGCCGCACATCCTGACGCGCGCCGCGACTACCGGGCGAGGACTGCGGTCGCCTGGACAACCTCGCGTGGCCACGGCGAGTTGACATGCAACGCGGACGGACACGATCCGCCGCTGTGCCGACCGGGTGCCGGCGAGCTCGTTTTCCGGCAGGAACCGAACGTTCGGTATGAGCCAGGAATATGGTTTGCTGGCAAACTGGTTGGGTGAAGACGACGGTCGAGCTGTCCGATGACCTGATGCGGGCGGTGAAGATCCGGGCCGTTGCGGAGAACCGGCGGATCAAGGACGTGCTGGCCGATCTGCTGCGCTCCGGGCTGTCGGCGGCGGCCGAACGACCTCCGCGTGACCGGCGCCGAGTCCGTGTCCCGCTGGTGCGGTGCGCTCATCCGGCCGGGCCGGACGAGGAGGTCACGCCGGAGCGGGCGGCCGCGATCCTGCTCGACCGGGAAGCACATGATTCTCTGCGATAGCAACGTCTGGCTTGCCCTGACGCTGTCCCAGCATGTCCACCAGCGTGCGGCGCATGACTGGCTGGACGGGATCGAGGAACCGGCTTCCGTCCTGTTCTGCCGGGCGACCCAGCAGGCGCTGCGCTGCTGAGGGCAAGGCGGTGCAGCACGGCGGGCAGCGGGCCGTCGTGCACGACGGTCAGGCGGTGCGTGGCGCGGGTGATCGCGACGTACAGGTCGTGGCCGCCGGACGGGGACCCGGCCAGGATGCCGGCCGGGTCGACCAGCACCACCCGGTCAAACTCCAGCCCGCGGGCCTGCGCCACGGTGAGCAGGGCGACCCGTGAGTCGAGCACGTCCGGGCGGTCGCCGGGGACCGCGTCCGGCAGCGCGCCGGCCAGCTCGCCGATGCGCGCGGCCGGCGCGATGACCGCCAGCCGGCCGGCCCCGCCCATCTCGGCGAGTTCGGCCGCGACCACCGCGGCGACCCGGCGCCGGCCCGCGACGGCGCGCGGCGGGACGCCCTCGTCGCGGACCGACTCCGGCGGGCGGGCGCCGGGAGCGGTCCAGGCGAGCACGTCGGCGGCCACCGCCATGATCTCGGCCGGCGTCCGGTAGTTGACGGTCAGCCGTTCCTCGCGCCAGCGGCCGCGGAGGTACGGGTCGAGCATCTGCGCCCAGGTACGGGCGCCCGCCGCGCTGCCCCGCTGCCAGAGGTCGCCGACCACGGTCAGCGACCTGGTCGGGATCCGCCGCATCACCATCCGCCACGCCATCGCGGACAGCTCCTGCGCCTCGTCCACGATCACGTGGCCGTAGGCCCACGACGGGTCGGCCCAGGCGCGCTCGGCGGTGGTGAGCCGCTGGCCGGGATCCATGTTCCAGGCCGCGAGCGTGGCCGCGTCCACCATGCCCTGCTCAGCCACGCCGGTGACCTGCAGCACCTCGGCGGCGTACCTCTCCTCCACCCGCCGCTCGGCGTCGGCGGCCCGGCGCCGCGCCCTGGCCGCCGAGTCGTCGGTCCCGAGCAGGTGCGCGGCCTCATCCAGCAGCGGCACGTCCGCCACCGTCCACGCGTCCGGGGCATCGGGGCGAAGCACCACGGCTCGTTCGGCATCGGAAAGACCCGGGGCGGCGCTGCGCAGGGCAGCTTCGGAGGCCAGCAGGCCGGCGACGAGCCGCTGCGGGGTCAGCGGCGGCCACAGCGCGGCCAGCGCCGCGCGCACCTCCGGCTCGTCCCACAGCCGGGCCCGCGCGTACGGCAGGTCCTCGGGCTCGAGCGGGCGGCCGAGGGCGGCGGCCTCGGCCGCGGCCAGCGCGCCCAGCATCTCGGTGACGAACAGCCTGCGGGCCGCGTTGTGCGGCCTGCGCAGCCCGCGGGCGCGGTCGCGGGCACGCAGGCACGCCTCGCGCGGCACGGTGAGCGGGACGCCGTCGGCGGTCAGCCTCAGGTCGCCCTCCGGCGCCCGCTGCAGGTCACGAAGCCTTCGCCTGAGCACCGTGACCATGCGCAGGTCGCCCTTGACCACGGCGGCCCGCGGGTCATCGTCGGGCCTTGCCCGGACGCCGGGGAACAGTTCGGCGACCGAGGCGAGCACCACGTCGGTCTCGCCGAGGGACGGCAGCACCTGGCCGATGTAGCGGAGGAAGATGGGGTTCGGGCCGATGACCAGGATGCCGCGCCGCTCCAGCGTGCTGCGGTGCGCGTACAGCAGGTACGCGGCGCGGTGCAGCGCCGCCACCGTCTTGCCGGTGCCCGGGCCGCCCTGCACGACCAGCGCGCCCCGCAGCGGCGCGCGGATCACCCGGTCCTGCTCGGCCTGGATGGTGGCGACGACGTCGGCCATCCGCCCGGTGCGGCCGCTGCTGACGCCGGCCAGCAGCATGGCCTCCCCGGACAGGGTTCTCCTTTCCGCCTCCGGCAGGTTGTCGAGGTCGAAAACCTCATCGTCGACGCCGGTGACGGCCCGATTCCTGGTGTAAATGTGACGGCGCCGTATCAGGCCGTTCGGGTCTTTGGGCGTGGCGGCGTAAAAGGGACGGGCGGCGGGGGCGCGCCAGTCGACAAGCCGCGGCTGGTAATTCTCGTCGCGCAGCCCTATCCTGCCGATATACAGCGTCTTCTCGTCTTGCGGCGCGGATTGCGCCGCGTCGGTGCGGCCGAAGCACAGCCCTTGCTCCACCGCGTTGAGCTGGGCGAGCCTCCGGGCCTGTTCGGCCGCGGTGACCTCGCGCTCCACCCTGGCCTGGAGCGTCCCGCCCTGGCCGCCGCTGCCGTGGGTCTGCGCCAGCGCGCGGGCCGCCCGGTCCCGCGCCCTGTCCAGCAGCCGGTAGAGCATATCGAGGTACGCCTGCTCCTCGGCGACGGCATTACCGCTGGCGGATTCCGCCTGGCGAGAGCTCATGCTTTGTGGTATGCTTTCTCATTGTTCCCGCGGTTAGCTTTGATTCCAGCCTGATCAAGTTTAGCAGCTCTCCCTGGAAGCCAGCCGCGGGGCGGCTCGCTTCCGGCGGCTATGGCACTGGGCCGCTGAAGATCTTGGAAGATTGGTGCTCCGCGGAAATAAAGGCGCCGAATACGGCGCCCTTTCTTCCGCCGGGCACCAGATTTCCGCGGAAACCGCGGGCGCCGGGGACGGCATGTACGCGCTCGGCCGCGCCTCCTAGGATGGAGGCACGAGCTTCGGCGGGCCGGGACGGGCCGGGAGGAGTGCACACATGCCGGGAACCGAACGCGTGGAGATCACCGGGCCGCACGGCGATCGCTACGACGAGATCCTGACGCCGCAGGCCATCGACCTCATCGCCGCCCTGCACGCCGAACTGGGCGGCCGCAGGTCGCAGCTGCTGGCGGCGCGGCGCCGCCGCCAGGAGGAGTTCAACCGCGGCGCGCTGCTGGACTTCCTGCCGGAGACGGCGCACATCCGGGACGATCCTGGCTGGCGGGTCGCGCCGCCCGCCCCCGGCCTGGTCGACCGGCGGGTGGAGATCACCGGCCCGACCGAGAAGAAGATGACGATCAACGCGCTGAACTCCGGCGCCAACGTGTGGCTGGCCGACTTCGAGGACGCCAACACCCCGCTGTGGGACAACATGATCACCGGGCAGCTCAACCTCTCCGACGCGCTGGACCGGACCATCGGCTTCACCAGCGCCGAGGGCAAGCACTACGCGCTGCGGCCGGACGACGAGCTGGCCACGATCGTGGTCCGGCCGCGCGGCTGGCACCTGGACGAGAAGCACATCCTGGTCGGCGGCGCGCGCGCCTCCGGCAGCCTGGTGGACTTCGCGCTGTACATGACGACCTGCGCCCGCAAGCAGCTGGACAAGGGCAAGGGCCCGTACTTCTACCTGCCGAAGATCGAGAGCCACCTCGAGGCGCGGCTGTGGAACGACGCGTTCAACCTGGCGCAGGACGCGCTCGGCATCCCGCGCGGCACGATCCGGGCCACGGTGCTGATCGAGACCATCCCGGCGGCGTTCGAGATGGAGGAGATCCTGTACGAGCTGCGGGAGCACTCCGCCGGGCTGAACGCGGGCCGCTGGGACTACCAGTTCAGCCTGATCAAGAAGTTCCGCGCCCGGGGCCGGGAGTTCGTGCTGCCTGAGCGGAACTCGGTGACGATGACCGCCCCGTTCATGCGGGCCTACACCGAGCTGCTGGTGCGCACCTGCCACGGGCGGGGCGCGCACGCGATCGGCGGGATGGCCGCGTTCATCCCGAGCCGGCGCGACCCGGAGGTCAACGAGCGGGCGCTGGAAAAGGTCCGGGAGGACAAGCGGCGCGAGTCGGCCGACGGGTTCGACGGCTCCTGGGTCGCCCACCCGGACCTGGTGCCGGTCTGCAAGGAGGTCTTCGACGGCGTGCTCGGCGCCAACCCGAACCAGATCGGCAAGACCCGCGAGGACGTGCACGTCACCGCGGAGGACCTGCTCGCGGTCAGCAAGACGCCCGGCGTGATCACCGAGGCCGGGCTGCGCAACAACATCAGCGTCGCGCTGCAGTACCTCGCCTCCTGGCTGGGCGGCAACGGCGCGGTGGGCATCTTCAACCTGATGGAGGACGCGGCCACCGCGGAGATCGCCCGCTCCCAGGTGTGGCAGTGGATCCACAACGAGGTCGCGCTCGACGACGGGCCCGTGGTCACCACGGACCTGGTCGAGCGGCTCATCGACGAGGAGCTGGCCAAGATCCGCGCCGCGTCCGGGCCGGGCTTCGACGCGGCCCGGTACGGCCAGGCGACCGCCTTGTTCACCGAGGTGGCGCTCGCCGACGACTTCGTGGAGTTCCTCACCCTGCCCGCCTACGAGCGGATGCCCTGAGGCGGCGGCGATGACGGCGGCTGTCGAGGCGCTGGCGCCGCGGATGCGGGACATCTGCGGCGCGGGCAACGTCATCACCGATCCGCTGGAGCTGCGCACCTACGAGTGCGACGGCCTGACCTCGCACCGGTGCGTGCCCGCGCTGGTCGTGCTGCCCGGTTCGGCGGCCGAGGTGGCGGCGGTCGTGCGCGCCTGCGCCGCCGCCGGGGTGCCGTTCGTCGCCCGCGGCAGCGGCACCGGGCTGTCCGGCGGCGCGCTGCCGCGCCAGGACGGCGTGCTGATCGTGATGTCGCGGATGCGTTCGGTCATCGAGATCGACCCGGTGAGCCGCCGGGCGGTCGTCGAGCCGGGGGTGACGAACCTGTCGGTGAGCAAGGCGGCCGCGCCGTTCGGGCTGTTCTACGCGCCCGACCCGTCCAGCCAGGTGGTCTGCTCGGTGGGCGGCAACGTGGCGGAGAACTCCGGCGGGGCGCACTGCCTCAAGCACGGCTTCACCGTGCACCACGTGACCGGGCTCGAGGTCGTCACGCCCGCCGGCGAGCTCATGTGGGTGGGCGACGGCACCGGGGTGTGCGCCGGGTACGACCTGCTCGGCGCGTTCATCGGCTCCGAGGGCACGCTCGGCATCGCCACCAAGATCGTCGTCAAGCTGGTGCCGCTGCCGGAGACCGTGCACACGCTGCTCGCCGCGTACGCGACGACCGCCGAGGGCGGCCGCGCCGTCTCCGACATCATCGCGGCCGGCGTGCTGCCCGCCGCGATCGAGATGATGGACGCGCTGTCCATCGAGGCCGCCGAGGCGGCGGTGCGCTGCAACTACCCGGCGGGCGCCGGCGCGGTGCTGATCGTCGAGCTCGACGGCCCGGCCGCGGAGGTCGAGGCGGAACTGGCCACGGTCCGCTCGATCTGCCAGGCGGCGGGCGCGACGGAGATCAGGGCGGCCGACGACCCGGCCGAGCGCGCCGTGATCTGGGCCGGGCGCAAGTCGGCGTTCGCCGCGGTGGGGCGGATCAGCCCGTCGTTCATCGTGCAGGACGGCGTGGTGCCGCGGACGTCGCTGGGCGACGTGCTCGCGGAGATCGCGGCGCTGTCGTCTTCGGCGGGGATCCGCGTCGCCAACGTGTTCCACGCCGGCGACGGCAACCTGCACCCGCTGGTGCTGTACGACGACGCGGTGCCCGGCGAGCCGGAGGCGGCGGAGGCGCTGTCCGGGGCGATCCTGGACGCGTGCCTGGCCCACGGCGGCTCCATCACCGGCGAGCACGGCGTCGGCGTGGACAAATCCCGGTACATGCCGAAGATGTTCAGCGCCGAGGACCTGGACACCATGCAGCTTGTCCGGTGCGCGTTCGACCCGGCGACCCTGTGCAACCCCGGCAAGGTCTTCCCGACGCCCCGGCTGTGCGGTGAGGTTCCCGGCCCTTCGGGCCGGCGCCGCGGGGTGCATCCCGCGGTGGCGGCGGGACAGGCGGAGATCTTCTGAGATGAGTGCCGAACGAACGGTGGCTCCCGCGGTCAGGGACGCGCTGGCGGCGGCGTGCCCGTCGCTGTCGGATGCCGGGCCCTCCGACGCGGTCTGCGGCGTGGCGCCGTCGTTTGTCGGGTCGCCGGCCAGCACCGGGGAGGCGTCGGCGCTGCTGCGCGCCGCGGCCGCGGCCGGGCTGTCCGTGGTGCCGCGCGGGGCGGGGACCGGCATGGCGTGGGGCCTGCCGCCGGACTCGTGCGACCTGGTCGTCGACATGCGGCGCATGGACACGGTGATCGAGCACGCGGCGGGCGACCTGGTGGCCAGGGTGCAGGCGGGCGCGCGGATGGAGCAGGTTGCCGCGGCGCTGGCCGAGGCCGGGCAGCAGCTCGCGCTGGACGCCCCGGCCGACGCCACGGTGGGCGGGGTGATCGCCACCGGCACCGCCGGGCCGCGCAGGTTCCGCTACGGCACGCCGCGCGACCTGCTGATCGGGATCACCGTGGTGCGCGCCGACGGGGTCGTCGCGCATTCCGGCGGCAAGGTGGTCAAGAACGTGGCCGGCTACGACCTGGGCAAGCTGCTCGCGGGGTCGCAGGGCACGCTGGGCCTCATCACCGAGGCGACGTTCCGGCTGCATCCGCTGCCGCCCGCGGTGTCCTGGGTGACCGGCGAGTTCGCGGCCGCGGAGCCCGCCGCGGCCGCGGTCGCGGCGGCTTCCGGGTCGGCGCTGGTGCCGTCGGCGGTGGAGCTGGACTGGCCGGCCGGCGGCCCGCTGCGGGTCGGCGTCCTGCTCGAGGGCACGCCGTCCGGGGTCGCGGAGCGGGCCAGGCGGGTGTCCGAGCTGCTCGGGTCCGCGGGCGGCTCGGCGGTGGCGGCCGGCGAGTCGCCGCCGGCCCGGTGGGGCCGGCTTCCGTCGTCGGGAACGGTGGTCCGGGTGTCGTTCTGGGTCTCCCGGCTGGCCGAGGTGCTGGCGGCGGTCTCGGCCTGCGGGGACGCCGCGGGGGTGCGGCCCGCGGTCACCGGCTCGGCCGGGGCGGGCGTGCTGTACGCCTGCGCCGATCCCGCCGCCGGGCACGACGCGGCGGCGCTGTTCGTGGCCGGGCTGCGCGAGCGGCTGGTCCCCGGCCCGGGGTCCCCGCCCCGCGGCTCGGTGACCGTGCTGGCGGGAGGAGTACTGGCGGCGGGCGCGGTCGACCCGCTCGGGCCGGTCCCCGGCCTGGCGCTGATGCGCGCGGTCAAGGACCAGTTCGATCCCGGCGGCCGGATGTTCCCTGGCCGCCTGTTCCCCGGAGGCGGCTGATGCAGGACGAGAACGCGCTGCGCGAGGTGGCGAAGGACTGCGTGCACTGCGGGTTCTGCCTGCCGGCCTGCCCCACCTACCAGCTGTGGGCCGAGGAGATGGACTCGCCGCGGGGCCGGATCTACCTGGTCAACCAGATCCTCGACGGGGCGCCGCTGTCGCAGACGGCGGCGGAGCACTTCGACCGCTGCCTGGGCTGCATGGCCTGCATGACCGCCTGCCCGTCGGGCGTGCAGTACGACCAGCTCATCGAGGCGGCCCGGGTGTGGACCGAGCAGGCGCGGTCCGCGCCGGCGGCGCCCTCGCCCGGGTCCGGCTCCGCAGCCAGGCGGCTGCGCGACCGGGCCGCCCGGGCGGCGATCTTCGCCGTGTTCCCGTACCCGCGGCGGCTGCAGGCGCTGGCCGCGCCGCTGCGGGCGGCGCAGCGGACCGGGCTCGACCGGCGGCTGGCCCGCAGCGGCCTGCCGGGGCGGCTGTCCCCCGCGCTCGGCGCGGCGCTGCGGCTGGCTCCCGGCGGCCTCGGTCCCGCCCGCAGGCTGCCGGAGCGCGTGCAGGCCAGCGGCAGCAGGCGCGCGGTGGTCGGCATGCTCACCGGGTGCGTGCAGTCGGTGTTCTTCCCGCAGGTGAACGCGGCGACCGCCAGGGTGCTCGCGGCCGAGGGCTGTGACGTCGTCATCCCGCGCGGCCAGGGCTGCTGCGGCGCGCTGTCGCTGCACGCCGGCCGGGAGGCCGAGGCGGCGGCCTTCGCCCGGCGCACGATCGCGACCTTCGAGCGGGCCGGGGTGGACGCGGTCGTGGTCAACTCGGCGGGCTGCGGCTCGGCGATGAAGGACTACGGGCGGCTGCTTGCCTCGCCCGAGGGGTCCGCTTTCAGCGGCAAGGTCCGCGACCTGGCCGAGTTCCTCGCCGATCTCGGGCCGGTGGCGCCGCGGCACCCGCTGCCGGTCACCGCCGCCTACCACGACGCCTGCCACCTGGGGCACGCGCAGCGGATCACCAGGCAGCCGCGCGACCTGCTGCGCGCCATACCGGACCTCAGCCTGGTCGAGCTCGCCGACGCCGGCACCTGCTGCGGGTCGGCGGGCGTGTACAACCTGCTGCAGCCGGAGGCCGCCGCCGAGCTGGGCCGCCGCAAGGCGGACGCGGTGCTCGCCGCGGGGGCGCCGCTGCTGGTCTCCGCCAATCCCGGCTGCTCGCTGCAGATCGCGGCCGCGCTCGCCGGGCGCGGCCAGCACGTGGCGGTCGCGCACACCGCCGAGGTCCTCGACGCCTCCATCCGCGGGCGCAACGACTGGCCGGCCCTTGCCGGTGCGGGACGGGAAGGGCCGGCCGGCTCGTCGCAGGGCTAGTACTGGCTGCTGGTCGTCCCGGCCCTGCCGTGCATGTTCGGGCAGTTGCGCGACGGCGTCGCGGCGGGCTTCGGGGTGGCCGCCGTGCTCGACGGCGTGGTCGTGCTCACCGTCGACGTCGACGATGTCGACGGCGTGGACGCGTGCGTCGTCGCGGCGCTGGCGATGGCCGTCGTGGCGCCGAAGCCCGCTCCCAGCGCTCCGGCGCCGACCGCCACGGCGGCGATGGCCCGGCCCAGTCTGGTCTGCACTGTGTCTGCCTCCTCGCAGGTAGCTGGTGAACCTGGACACAGGACACCGCCGCCACCTGGGGCCATGCTGCGGCGACGCTCTCCTTGCGCTATGAGCGCCCGCCGGCCCCTTGCGCCATGAGCGCCCGCCGGCCCCTTTGCGCCATGAGCGCCCGCCGGCCCCTTGCGCCATGAGCGCCCGCCGGCCGGACGCGGGTGCGCGTCAGCGGTTCCTGGTCAGCTTCCAGCGATAGGCGATGCTGCCCGCGCCGACCAGGATCGCCGCCCCGCCGAGCCCGAACAGGGCGCCGTCCTGGACTCCGGCCGTGCCGCCGCCCCCGGTCGCCGGGGCCGCGGTGACGGTGGTGCTCGGCGCGACCGTGACCGTCGCCGTCGGCGTCACCGTCACCGTGGCCGTCGCCGTCGCCGTCGCGGTGTGGGTGGCCGTCCCCGGTGAGCTGGCCGGACCGCTGCCGCCGTCAGATGCCGACGCGGCGGAGCCGCTGGCCGTGGGCGACAATGGCGTCGGCGACCCCGACGGCGTGGACGACGAGGTGCAGCCGGAAACCGCGGCGAGGCCGACGAGGGCCGCGGCGCCGCAGCCGGCGGCGGCCAGCCGCGCGCGGAGCGCCGTCCCCGCGAGAACTGTGCGCACCCTATAACAGGTACCCGTCTGGTGAACCGTGAACCTCAGCTGTCGCAGCAATCGGCACGGCAGCGGAATCGGCCGCGGCGCGCCGGGGGATGCTAACGATAGCCGCACCAGTGAAAGGACCGGTGCCAGTGCACGACGCGGAGTGGCGGCGCATCGCGGGGTTCCGCGTGGTCGTGTCCTGGCCGCAGGACGGTTATGCCCCGCCGCCCACGTGCCCGGCGACTCCCCGTGCCCGCATCGCCGGGATAGCGGGCGCGCTGCTGCTGGTCGTCGGCATCGCCCTGGTGGGCTTCGCGGTCAGCGCCCAGCAGCATGCGCCGCAGCCGTCCGGTGCGGCGGCGGGCAGCACCAGGCCGTCGGCGGGCCGCGGCCCTTCGCTGCCCAGGTCGGTGCCGGTGTCGGTCGATATCCCGGCCATCGGCGTTAGCTCGAGACTGCTGCGCCTGGGCAGGAACGCCGACGGCACGATGCAGGTGCCGCCGCTGGAAACTAGCGCCGACCTTGCCGCCTGGTACAAGTACTCGGCGACGCCCGGGCAGATCGGGACGTCGGTCATCGAGGGTCATGTCGACAGCCTCCGGGGTCCCGCCGTCTTCTTCCGGCTTGGCGCGCTCCGTCCCGGGGACGCGGTCGACGTGACGCTGGCCGACGGCGTTACCGCTGTCTTCCGGGTGACCGGAGTCCGCGAATACCTCAAGTCCCGGTTCCCGGCGCACGCCGTGTACGGCGCGGCGCGCTACGCCGCCCTCCGCCTGATCACCTGCGGCGGCGACTTCGACTACGCGACCGGCCACTACCTGAGCTCCACCGTCGTCTTCGCGTCCCTGGTCTCGGCGCGCCGGTAGCTGTCATCCGGCGAGCGCCTTCTGCTCAGCGTGAGGGAACCGGCACGGTGAAGGCCTCCTGGCTCTGCTGGGTCGCGATCGAGCCGATGCCGGTCACCCCCGGCCCGGACGGCGCCAGCGCGGTGATGCGGTACCCGTCCGCGCCGGCGCCGCCGAGCCCGCCGATCCGCGCCCGCGTCCAGGCGGTGCCGTCCGCCGAGGTCCAGGCCGCGGGCCGGGCGTCCCCGGGCGGTCCGTACTGGCCCGCGGCGGCGAAGCCGCCCGAGCCGGCGACGAGCGCGGTGAAGGCCGTGTCCGGCCCCGGGGAGATAAACGGCACCTGCCGCCAGCGTGCGCCGCCGTCGGGCGACACCGCGGCGAACGGTATCATGCCGCCGGCCGCGCTGACCTGGCCGAGCGCGGCCACCCGGCTGCCCTTGATCGCGATCTGCTGCAGCACGGCCGACGGCGCCCCGGCCGGCGCCGGCAACACGATCGTGGTCCAGGAGCGCCCGTTGCTCGTGGTCCACACCGCGGGCCTGCCGTTGTGGGAGCCGACCGACACGAACCCGTGTGCGTCCGCGGCCACCGCGAGCACCTGGCTGGAACCGCTCACGTCGTTGACGTCATGGGCCCTGGTCCACGATGCCAGGTCCGGCGACCACCAGACGTCCGCCACGCAGCCGCCGCCGGGCGCGACCAGCTTGCCCACGATGACGTACCCGCGCGGTCCCGCCGCGACCGCCACCGCGCCCGCCCCCGCCAGGCCGCGTGCGATGCCCCCGGAGGCCGGCCGCCAGGTGACGCCGTCGGCGGAGGTGAGCACCAGCGGTCCCGGCTCCCCCACCGCCAGCCACCCGGACGCCCCGTGGGCGACGCCGGTCAGCGCGGCCAGCCGCGGCCCGGCCATGTCGGCGGCCAGCTGCAGCGAGGACACCAGCGCCCACGAGCCCCCCGGCTGCCGGCGCCAGATCGCCGGGTACCCGTCCGCGCTGCCCACCGCCACCTGAACGCCCCCGGACGCCGCGGTGCCGTTGACCGCAAGCTCCGGCACCACCGCGCCGGGGATGCCGGCCAGCGGCACCGGCCGGCCCGGGCCGCCCGGGCCCGCCTCGACCAGCACCGGCTGCTGGCCGGCCTTGCCGACCGTCGTCGACCCGGCCGCTACCACCGCGCCGCCCGGCGCGACCGCCGGGCTGAGCATCGACTCGCCTGTCACGGCGCCCAGCGGCCCGGTCGGGGTCCACGCGGCGCCGGCGCCGGCGCTGGTGTAGGCGACGATCGTGCCCGCGGCGGTCTGCCCGGTCACCGCGAAGCCGTAACTGCTGCCCTTGACCACCCCGGGACTCCACCCGCCGGCGGGGTCGATGGTGGCCGCGTAGGTCCAGTCCCGGCCGTTCGGCGAGAAATAGGCAACGCCGTCGGCGGCGTCGGCGGCGGTGTGCCCGGGCCGCACCGCCAGCAGCCCCGTCGCGTCGAAGCCCAGCCCGGCGATGCCGTCGGTGGCGCCGTGGTCGGCCGGGACCGTCACCTGCGTCCACGACGCGCCGCCGTCGGTGCTCAGCCACACCGCCGGGCCCGCCCCGGCGATCGTCCCGGAGATCACCGTGTCGTTGCCGCGTGAGGCGGCGTAGGAGATGTCCCGCACGGTCTGTCCCGGCGCCAGGCCGAGCTGCGCCCCGGTCAGCCGCCGCCAGCTCACCCCGTCCCGCGAGATCCACAGCACCGCCCGGGTGCCGCCCCCGGGCGCCGCCGCCACTCCCCCGGCCAGGAACCCGTCGGCGGTGTTCGTCAGCACCCAGACCTGGTCGCCGGGGAGGGCGGGGGTGATGCCGTGCGCGGCCTGCAACGTCCACGACAACCCGTCTTTGCTGGTCCACAGCGCCTGCGGGCCGACCGCCGCCCAGCCGGCCGCTCCGGCGGCGATCCGGGTGGCGGCATGGCCCAGCGGCGGCTGGCCGCCGCCAGCGGCGCGGACCGGGGCCAGGTGCCAGCTGGCGCCGCCGTCGGCGGAGGTGAAGAACTGCTGCCGCACCACCCCGTCGCTGGACTGCGCGCCCGTGGTCACGATCGTGCGCCCGTAGGCCACCACCCGGTCGATCCAGGCGAACACGCCGCGCTGCTGCTGGCCGGGATAGGTGCCGATGGTCAGCGGCGGCCGCGGCGGGCCCGACCCGGTCCCCGCCTGGTGCGCCGCGAGCTGGCCGAACCGGGGGCCGTGACCGGTCAGCAGCACCGCTGCCGCGGCCGCGACCGCCAGCAGCACGGCAACCGGCGCCGCGATCGCCGCGGTCCGGCGGCGGCTCGTGCCCTCCCCGGCGCCGGCGTGCCGGCCGCCGGGTGGCTCCGGCTCGAGCAGCCAGGCGTCGCTCGCCGCCCGCCGACGTTCGGGCCAGGCCGGGGCCGCCACGCCGGTGGCCGGGTCCGCCACGCGGGAGGCGGGGGCCGCCACGCCGGAAGCCGGGCCCGGCGGCGGCGCCGCGCCCTCGCCGTGCTCGCGGTCCTGGTTCGCGCCCGGATCCGCGGCCACCGGGGCGCCCAGCGGGAATGGCATGGGCCGTGGTGCGTGGAGGTGGGCGGCGGTCGCCGGCCCGGCGGACGGCGAGCCCGGTCCGGCATGCCGGCCGGGGGCCCTGGCCTGCGATCGGGGGGCCGCCGGCACCGGGGCGTCGGCGGTCTCGGCGGGAGCATCCCACTGGACGCCCGCTTCACTCCACAGCCGCTGCGACCGCTGCCACGGCGAAAGGCCGGCCGCCGCCATGCTGCCGCGCGACCCGGCGGTGCCTGGCGGGAATCCCGGACCGCCTGGCCTGCCGCGCGACGCCGGCGTCACGCCGGGCGCCTGCGCCGCCGCGTCGGCGGGCTCGTCCCCGGCATCGGGCTCGTCCCCGGCATCGGGCTCGTCCCCGGCATCGGCAGGGTCGCCCCTCGCGTCGGCAGGCTCATCCGGGCGCGGCGCGCGGAGGAACCATCCCGCCGGCGGCGCCACGCCGGGCCAGCCGTCGTCGCCGTCGTCGCCGGACGGCCCGACGTCGTCGGGGCACTCGCCCGCCGCTTCGTCGTTCCGGGCCCCTTCATGGTCGAGGCCGGGCCCTCCGGCCCTGGGGTCGCCTGGCCGCGACGGCCATCCGGCTGTCCGGAAGGGGTAGCTACATTCCTCACTTGACCAATCACTGTAAGTGTTCATAGCAGGCCCCAGTTCAGCCAATCCGCGAGCGGGACGCCATCTCGCTCGCCGTCCTTCTGCCCGGGCACGGTGCGCAGGCCCGCGCCCGCGGTTCGATGTTACACACAGAGACCGAACATGTACAGAGGGCTATTTACCCGGCATGCCGGGCGGGTGCCGCGGACGAACGTGGGTGCCACATGCGGAGACTCGGCCGGCGCGCGGCGCAGCCTCGGGGGCGGTACCATACCCGGCGTAGCCTGGGTGACGGTACGGGCAGCATGGCGGACGTTGCGGGAGGTCGGCCGTCGTGTACACTGCGGGGCCGGGCAGCGACGCGGAGCGCCAACGGGCGCGGGCTGCGGAGGATGCCCGCGAGCATGCGCGGCGGATGCGCTCGCTTCCCGTGGACCAGGTAATCGGGGATATCCTGTTCGGCCTGCTCAATGCCGCCCAGGTCAAGCTGGGGCGAAGGGACGCCCGGCTGCTGATCGACGTGGGCGCCGTGGTGCACCAGCACGCGCGTCCCTATCTGCCGGAGGCGCTTGCCAAGCAGGTCGAGCAGGCGCTGGGACAGCTGCGGCTGGGGCAGGTGAGCGCGGAAAGCCGCGCGGGACGGCAGGGCGAACCGGAGGAGAACGATCTGGACCGCATGCCGGCCCCGCCGTCGGCGCCTGCCGCGCAATGACGCCGGCCGTCCTGCCGCGGGCATGGGGATCGCCGGAATCGTCATCGTCATCCCCGGCCCTGTAAGGCTCCCCTGCTCTGCTTTACTCCGCCGGGTGCGGATGTCAGCCTGGACGGGTGAGGCCGAGGATCCGGTACTGCGCCACGCCCGCCGGCCGAGTCGCGTACTCGGCGGCGGGCGCGGGCCCGGCGCTGTTGAGTGATTGGGGCTGGATCACCGATCTGCGCGCGCAGCTGGAGCTGTTTTCCTTCGGCAGCTTCATTGAGCGGCTGGCCGACCGGTTTACCGTGATCCGCTACGACAAGCCCGGCTGCGGGCTATCGGACCGGGAAGGGATCGACCTGTCGTTCGACGCGCAGCTGGCCGCGGCGCTCGCGGTGGCCGATGCGGTGGGCGCCGACCGCTTCCGCCTGTTCGGGGCCTCGCAGGGCGGTCAGGTCGCGGCCGCGATCGCGGCGAGATACCCGGAGCGGGTGGAGGCGCTGGTGGTGTACGGGATGTGCGCCAGCGGCACGGATCTGGCGCCCGCCGGGGTCCGCGAGTCGGTCGTGGCGCTGGTGCGGTCCCATTGGGGCCTGGGGATGAAGGCGCTGGCCGGGGCCTTCGTCACCGATCCCACGGCTGAGGACATGGCGGCGTTCACCCGGTTCCAGCGGGCGAGTGCCTCGGCCGCGGTGGCCGCCCGGCTGCTGGAGGTGTACTACGGCACCGACATCAGGGCGCTGCTCCCGGCGATCCGGGCGCGGACGGCGGTGCTGCACCGCGAGGCGGACCGCGGCACCAGGTTCGAGCTGGGACGCGAGGTCGCCGCGCTGATCCCCGAGGCGACGCTGATCCCGCTGCCCGGTTCGTCCCACCTGTGCTACCACGGCGACTGGGCGGCGGTCCTGGATGCGATGCTCGGCTTCTTGTGCGAGCCGACGAGCCCGGGGCCGCGGCTGACCGGCCGTGAGCTGGAGGTGGCCGGGCTGGTCGCCGAGGGGCTGACCAATCAGGCCATTGCCAGACGCCTGTCCGTCGCGCCGCGGACCGCCGAGGCGCACGTGGAGAACATCCGGCGCAAGCTACGTGTGCACTCGCGTGCCGAGATCGCGGCCTGGGTGACCGAGCATCGGCTGCGTACCGGAGGGTCTCGGTAGTTCGCCCGACGGACTGACCCACTACGACCGCCCCGGCCAGGGAAGCGGCGGAAATTGCCGGTAGTTCACCCGATAGCCGCCCTCGGCCGGGCCGTTCTAGCGTCAAGGCATGTCACATTGCACGACGCCAGATTCCCTGGTCATCGCGCCCCGCTTCCGCGGCCCCCCGGGCAGCGGCAACGGCGGCTACGTCTGCGGGCGGATAGCCGCGTACGCCGACGGCCCGGTGACGGTCACGTTGCGGCGGCCGCCTCCGCTGGCCACGCCGCTGGCCGTCGAACGGGACGGCGAGGGCTCGGTCCGCATCCACCACGGCCGCGCGCTGATAGCCGAGGCGGACTGCTCGCCGGGCGGCCCGGCCGTGAAGCTACCGGGCGCGGTCTCACAGGCGGAAGCGCACGCGGCGGCCGGCGGCTCCCGTTACTACGCCGATCCGGTGTTCCCTGGTTGCTTCGTGTGCGGGATGGGCCGCGGGCCCGGCGACGGGCTGCGGATCTTCCCCGGGCGCATGGCCGGCAGGCCGGTGTGGGCGGCGCCGTGGACACCCGACCCGTCGGTCACCGGCGCCGACGGGAGGGTGCGGCCGGAGATGGCCTGGGCGGCACTCGATTGTCCCGCCGGGATCGCCGCCGCCGAGGCCGCCGGCCTGGCCCGGGACACCGCCATCTTGCTCGGGCGGATGACGGCCGGCGTGGCGGCACTGCCGTTGACCGGCGAGCAGTGCCGGGTGATCGCCTGGCCGGGTGGCTGTGACGGCCGTAAGCTGCTCGCCGGGTCGGCGCTGCTCGGGCCGGGCGGGCAGGTGCTGGCCGCGGCCAGGACCGTGTGGCTGACCGTGCCGCGCCCAGCTGCGGCGGCCGACGCCGCAGGAGTGCCGTGACCTCCCGGCGCCGCGGCGTGGCGCTGACCCCGATGGAGACCCGGCGGGACGTCATCGTCCGCGCCGCCGTGCTCGCCGACGAGCTAGGGTATGAGGTCTTCGCGGTACCCGAGGGGTGGGGGCTGGACGCGGCCCCGGTTCTGACCGAGGTCGCGTTGCGCACCGCCAGGATCCGCCTCGCCTCCGGCATCTTGTCGATCTGGGGACGCACCCCGGCAACGCTGGCGATGACCGCCGCCACCTTGCACCAGGTCTGCGGCGGGCGGTACGTGCTGGGCCTGGGCGCCAGCACCAAAGCGCTGGTCGAGGGGTTTCACGACACTGCATTCGAGCACCCGGCCGCCAGGCTGCGCGACGTCGTGACCAAGGTCCGCGCGCTGCTGGCAGGCCAGCCCGCCCAGCTCGGCCGCGTCCCGGCCGCCCGCCCGCTGCGCCTGGGCCAGCCGCCCGCCCCCGAGGTACCCATCTGGGTGGCCGCGCTAGGCCCGCACACGATCCGGGTCGCCGCCGAACTCGGCGACGGGTGGCTCCCGGCGCTGGTGGCCCGGGACCGGCTGCCCGGATCGGCGGCCAAGCTCCGCCAGCTACGCCAAGCCGCCGCACCACATGCGCGACCCCTCACCATTGCGGCCGGGCCCCTCACCGCCGTCGGCGAAAACGCCGACACGGCCCGGGACATCGCGGCAAGCTGCGCCGCCTGGTACCTCAGCGCGATGGGCGGAGTCTACGCCCGGTCCGTGTCCGGCCAAGGCTATGCCGACCAGGTCCAGGCGATCATCGCCGCCAACCCGCGCCCCAGCCCGCGGCATGCCGTCGTCCCGCCCGGCGCCCAGGCCGTGCTCGACCAGCTCGCCGTTTACGGCACCTGCGATCAGGTCCGCGAGCAACTCCAGCCCTGGGGCCGCGCTGCCGACATCGTGACAATCCTGCTGCCACCGGGCATGCCCTGGCATGACATCGAGGCGACCCTCCACGCCGCAGCGCCAGGCGCTCCGCCGGGAGCACGCTCGACGAGCCTCGCTGTCGCCGCAGCCAGCCAGGCCATTCCTCCGAGGGACGCGGCGCCGACGGCGCGAGCAAGGCGGCGACGATGACCCGCCACTCGAGCCCGCCGCGGCAGTGAACGTGACCGTGTGCCCGCCGGGCACCGGGCAGGACCGGCCGGCCTCATCGGCGGATGCCCCCGGACGCTCAGTCCCGGAACGCTCAGTCCCGGGCTGCTGCCTGGGCCTGGATGAGGCCGTAGCCGATCGCCTGGGCCGTGGTCAGCGAGAGGCCGCGGCGCGCGTGCTCGCGGATCTCGTCGACCTCGCGGCCGGTCACGTCGGCGATCCGGTAGTACAGCGTGTCGAGCATGCGGGTGGCCTGCTGCTGACGGGCGGTCAGCGCGGTCACGGTGCCGCCGAATTCGAGCTTCGGCTCGGCGAGGACGAAGGACGCGTTCGGGTAGCCGCTGCGCTGCGGGCAGCAGACCAGGACGCCCAGCGCCGGGCCGCCGATCTCGCCGCTCACGCAGGCGTGCACCGGAACCCGCATGACGTCGAGGATGCCCATGACCGTGAGCGCGGCCGGGAGTTCGGCCCGCAGGTTCTGCAGCTCCAGGCGGATCGGCGCATCCCCCTCGGCGTCCAGGGTCAGCAACTGGGCGGAAAGCCTGGACGCCGCGTCGTCGTCGAGGATGCCCGACGCCAGCACGATCCGCTGCTGCAGCAGCCGCTCGTGCAGGCTCCCCAGCCAGCCGGCGTGCGGGTCCAGCCACACCCGGGTCGGTGCGACCGGCTGGGGCTGCGCGGGCGGCGGCCCGGCCGGCCAGCTTGGCGTGAACGGGGTCCCGGGCCGGCCCGGCCGCGGCGGCGGCCACGGCACGTGAGCGCGCGCCTGTGCCCGAGTCATCTGCCGTCTCCTTCCCCGGGGCGATCGAGCCTCCATGCGATGAGGCCGCCCACCGCGGCGGCGTAGCGTTCCAGGGTCGAGGCCCGCACGTCCGAGGTGCCGGACTCCAGCCTGGCGACCGCGGACTGCGACGTGCCCATCCGGGCCGCCACCTGGGTCTGCGACAGGCCCGCACCCTGGCGCCGCCTGGCCAGCTCGCGGACCAGCCTGCTCCGGTCTTCGGCCATGCGCGCCGCCCGCTCGTCCGCGATCCGGCGCTGCGCCATCTCCCGGAAGCCCGGCATCACCGGCAGCCGCACCTCGGCCTCCGCGGGCTGCTCCGGCGGCCCCTGCACCCACGTCATACTCCAAAGAGTATCTCATATTAGAGATAAGTGCAGGGGGCTGATCCTGGGCGCGGGGATGCGGGCACGGACGTGGGGATGCGGGCGCGGCGGGCCGCGTCAGGCGGCCGGGCTGGGCGGACCGTCGTCCGGGAGACGCGGGCGCGGCCTCGCCGGCCGGACCGGGCCGGCCGGCGGCCGGACCGGGACGGGCCAGGTAGCTTCCGCCCATACGGTGCGGCCGGGATGGGCGTTGGTGTAGCCCCAGCGGGCGGCGCTGGCGGCGACCAGGGCGAGGCCGCGCCCGCCTTCGGCCATCGGGTCGGGAGATCCGGCCGCGGGCACGGACGGGCCGCCGGCGTCGGTGACCGCGACCCTGGCCACGCCGTCACGGGGGCGCTCGACCACGACGGTGAACACGCCGCCGTCTCCGGAGGCGGTGTGCGCGATCGCGTTCGCGCACAGTTCGGACACGCAGGCCACCAGCGTCTCCCAGGCCGGGCAGCCGGCCAGGATCCCGGCCACGAACCGGCGCGCCTCGGGCACGGACGCGGGGTTTCCGCGGAAGGTGCGCGCAAAACCGGGCGGAGTCTGCGCCGGCCGCACCGCGCCGAGGGGAAGCACCGGGTAGGCACCTGTCACCGTAGGTCACTCCTTGGCAAATAGCTCCTACCCGCAGTGACGAACGGCGGGCCCCGACGGTTCGACCCGGCCGGGCGGCCGTGCGGGGCAGCGCCCGCCGCCCGGCCGCCCGGAGCCGCGGAGGCGGGCGGAGAACGATCCCGTGCCCCTTCCGTCCCGGCCGCCTCTCGGTCACACTGTGCTGTAAATCCCCGGCCGCGAGGAGGAGCAGATGGAAGCGACCGTCTCCGGCGCCCCCGGGGTCTTCGGGTCTGCGGCGCTCGCTGTCGGTGTGCCAGGCGGTCGGCCTGTCGGTCGCGCTGATGGCCCCGAGCATGCCCGCGAACATCAACCCGCAGGCGAGCGCGACCACCGCGGGCCGCGCGCCGGGGTCGTCGCGGGCTGGGGGCTGCTCGGCACCCGCACGTTCTACGCCGTGGTCACCTCGGCGGCGGCCGGCATCTTCGGCACCGCGTTCCTGCAGACGGTCGGTGTCTGGCCGCACCCGCCAAGCTGGGCGCCGTTCATGCTGCTGGCGGTCGCGCTGGCGCTGGCGCTGCTGCTCGCCGTGCTGCCGGCCAGGCGGGCACCAACGTGCTGCTGACCGTCGAGGGCGCCACCGCGACGCTGATCCTGGCGGTGACCGCGGCCGCCCCGGGGCTGGCGCCGGAGTCGTCGTAGTGCCGGACCTGCTCGACTGCGTCGCGGAGCAGCCGTTGGTCGATCACCACTGCCACGGGATCCTGGTCCGGGACGCGGACGCGGCGACCCTGGAGTCGCTGCTGACCGAGGGCCCGGGGCCGCCCGGCGGATCGGCGTTCGACTCGCAGGCCGGGTTCGCCTTCCGGCGGCTGTGCCCGCCGGTGCTCGGCCTGCCGCCGCACGCCGAGATGACCGACTACCTGGCCCGCCGGGCCGAGCTGGGCGTGACCGAGGTCAGCAAGCGGTTCCTGCGGGCGGCGGGGCTTTCCGCGATGTGCGTGGACACCGGGTTCACTCCGGAGCCGCTGACGTCCCCGGCCGAGCTCGGCGGCCTGGCCGGGGCGGCCGCGCATGAGATCGTCCGGCTGGAGCGGGTCGCCGAGGACGTGGCAGCGGCCGGCGCGAGCGCGGCGGGCTTCGCCGACGCGGTGCGCTCCGCGCTGGCCACGCGGGCCGCGTCCGCGGCGGGGGTGAAGTGCATCGCCGCCTACCGGACCGGCCTCGACCTCGGCCCGGAGCGGCCGTCCGACGCCGAGGTGCGGGCCGCGGCCGGGCGCTGGCTGGCCGGAGCCGCGCCGACCCGGGGCTCCGGCGGGCCGCCCCCCGGGAAAGTCGCGGCGCGGCTCGCCGACGAGACCCTGGAGCGGTTCCTGATCTGGTGCGGCGTGGACCTGGGGCTGCCGGTGCAGTTCCACGTCGGCTACGGCGACGGCGACCTCGACCTGCACCGCTGCAACCCGCTGCTCCTCACGCCGCTGCTGCGGGCCATCGAGCCGACCGGGGTCCCGGTCATGCTGCTGCACAACTACCCGTACCACCGCGAGGCCGGCTATCTCGCCCAGGTCTTCGGCAACGTGTACGTCGACGCCGGGCTGGCCACGCACAACCTGGGCGGCCGGGCGCCCGCGCTGCTGGCCGAGGCGCTCGAGCTGGCGCCGTACCGGAAGTTCCTGTACTCCTCCGACGCGTTCGGGCTGCCGGAACTGCACTACCTCGGCGCGGCGCTGTTCCGGCGCGCGCTGTCGCGGTTCCTGGCCGCCGGTGTCAGCGAAGACCTTTATACCGAACGAGCCGTGGTGCGTCTGACCAGGATGTTCTGCGCGGACAACGCCAGGCACGCCTACCGGCTCGGCGAGGCCGTCTAGCTTCGGTCTAGCCGCCTGCCGCGGTCAGCCGGCGCTGCCCGCTCCGCTCACCGCGGCCTCGCCCGGCTCGGCCCGGACGGCGGCGGCTGCCGCCAGGTCGCGGTCACCGCGGCGGATCGGGCCGAAGGCGAACGACAGCGCGATCAGCGCCGTCAACGCGCCGGTGACGGCGTAGACGCCCGCGACGTTGCCCGACAGCCGGATGGCGGCTGCGCCGGCCATGGCGCCGAGCGGGATGGCCGACCAGGCCAGCACGCCCGCGACGCTGATGACCCGCCCGTATAGGTGGCCCGGCACGATGGCCTGGCGGAGCGAGGAGGTGTTGATGTTCGCCAGCAGGCCGAACCCCGACGACGCGGCCCACAGGGCCAGCGCGGCCGGGTACGAGCCGAGGACGGCCATGGCCGTGACGGCGAGCCCGCTGACCGCGAGAGCGCCGAGAACGGTCACCGCGAACGACAGCCGCGCCGGATCGGTGCCGCGGCGGCGCTGACGAGCACGATGCCCGCAGCGCCGGCCGCGAACAGCAGGGCCACCTGGCTGTCGCTTGCGCCGAGGTCCCGCTCGGCGAACAGCACGAGCTGGCTGCTCTGGGTCGCCGCGACGAAATTGATCAGGGCCATCATGACGGAAAGGCCGCGCAGCACCGGGTGGGCCCAGACGAACCGCAGCCCGGCCCGGATGTCCTCCAGCAGTCCGGCCGCGCCGCCCGCGCCGGCCGCGGGCGGCTGCGCGGAGTTGAAGCTGCGCCGGATGGCGGCCAGCGACGCGGCGGAGATAAGGAAGCTGGCGGCGTCGAAGAACAGCAGGCCGGCCGGCGGCACGAGCGTGACCAGGGCTCCGGCCAGAACCGGGCCGACGATCCGGCCTGCCGAGTTCGTGGCCATGATCCGCCCGTTGGCGGCCACGAGGTCGCCGCGCCGGACCAGGCTCGGGATCGCCGCGAACTCGCCGCAGGTGAACAGGATCCCGAGGGCGGACTGGACGAACGCCACCGCGTAGATGTCCGGTACCCGCAGCGTGCCGGACAGGGCGAGCACCGGCAGGATCGCGATCACGGCGGCGCGGGCCACATCGGTGCGCAGCATCAGCCGCCTGCGGTCGAGCCGGTCCACGAACGCACCGAGTACCAGGCCGAACAGCAGGTAGGGCACGAAGGTGGCGACCGTGGTGACGGCGAGGTTGGTGGCCGAGCCGGTGAGCTTGAACACCAGCAGCGGCAGGGCGAAGCGGGTGAAGGAGGTCCCCACCTGGGAAACCAGCTGACCGCTGAAGTAGAGCCAGAAATCCCGGCCGAGCGCATGGCGCGATCGGGCCGAGGTCACCCACCGATGGTACTGCCAGGCTAGAGCCGCGACCGGATCCCGAGGCGGCCGTCCACCAGCCGCAGCGCCTCGGTGAGCAGGCGTTCCCGCTGGCCGGGACCCTCCGGGCCGACGGTGAGCCAGGCGATCCGGGGATCGCGGCGGAACCACGACTCCTGGCGGCGGGCGAACCGCCTGGTGGCCTTGATCGTGTCCTCGCGGGCCGCCTCCAGGGTGCAGCCGCCGGCCAGGTAGCGCAGCATCTGCTGGTAGCCCAGCGCCCGGCTGGCGGTGCGGCCGTTTCGCAGGCCTTGCCCGACCAGGGTGCGCACCTCGTCCTCGAAGCCCGCCCGCCACATCCGGTCCACCCGGGCGGCGATGCTGCGGTCAAGCTCAGGCCGGGGCAGGGTGAGGCCGATCTGCACCGCCGGGCGGCCCCGGCCGTAGGCCGGCAGCGTGGCCCGGAACGGCCGGCCGGATACCTCGATCACCTCCAGGGCGCGCACGATCCGGCGCCCGTTACCCGGCAGGATCGCCGCGGCCGCGGCCGGGTCGAGCGCGGCCAGCCGGGCGTGCATCGCCTGCGGGCCTCTTTCGCCGAGCTCCGCCTCCAGCCGGGCGCGGACGGCAGCGTCGGTCCCCGGGAAGTCGAGGTCGTCCAGCGCGGCGCGGACGTAGAGCCCGGAGCCGCCCACCAGCACCGGCACCCGGCCGCGGGCGGTGATGTCCTCGATCGCCGCCCGGGCCAGCTCCTGGTAGTCGGCCACGCTCGCGGTGCGGGTCACCGGCCACACGTCGAGCAGGTGGTGCGGCACGTTGCCCCGGGCGGCCGGGGGCTCCTTTGCGGTCCCGACGTCCATGCCCCGGTAAAGCTGCATGGAGTCGGCGTTGACGACCTCGCCGCCCAGCGCGCGGGCCAGCGCGATGCCGAGCCGCGACTTGCCGGTGGCCGTCGCCCCCACCACCGCGATCACGCGAAGCTCCGCCTGAACCGCTCGCCGCCGCGCTTCGTCATCAGGCATGGGGATGCTCATGTCACGCACGGTCTCACAGCATTACATACAGCATTACATACTCGCGCGGCGGGCGTGCACCCGGTGAACGCCGGCCGGCCGCGCCGGGCGGCCGGGCGGCCGGGCGCCGCGGCACGCGAAAATGTCGGACCCCGGTGGTGTAGTGGCGATAGCCACCAGGCAGGGAGGCTCGTGATGAGGCCAGTCACATACCACCTCAGCGTCGGCGGCGCGCGGGCCGACGCGCTGTTCGCGTCGGCGCTGCAGCGTTCGGACGAGCCAAGCGCCGCGCAGGTCCGGCAGGCGGTCGCCGCGGCCATCCGCGCGTTCGGCACCCGGGGCTGCGCGGCCCGGGTCGCGCAGGCCTACGGCGAGCAGCCGGAGGCCGCGGCGGCGCGGATGCGCTGGGCGCGCGCCGCGGTCACCGGGGCGTTCGGCGGGACGGCGCCGGCGCGCGGCGCCGCGGCGCCGCGGCGAACCAGGTCAGGCACCTGCCGCGCGGCGTGAGCGGGCCGCGGCCGCGGTGGGGCCGGCCGTCCCGCGCCGGCCGGCTGCCCGAGGTCATCAAGCGGGGATCTCGGCGGAGTCGGTGAGGCGCAGCTTGCGGCGGACCCGCTCGTAGAACGTGGTGCGGCCGAGGCGGACGACGTGGGCCGCGGCCGGCCGCGGGATCAGGTCGATCCGCTCGCCGGGCGCCAGGTTCGCGGCGACGATCCCGTCCGCCTCCACCGCGACCGGGCCGCTGGCGGGCAGGACGTCCACGGACAGCTCGTCGTCCAGGGACAGGACGAGCCCGCGGTTGTAGGCCGAGTGGGGCGCGGCGGGCGTGACGAGCAGGCCCGGCACGGCCGGGCTGACGATGGGACCGCCCGCGGAGAAGCTGTAGGCGGTCGACCCGGTCGGGGTCGCCACCACCACGGCGTCGGCGGCGTAGCTGACGAACCTGCGGCCCGCCGCCAGCACCGCCATCGCGACCGACCCCTGGCCGGGGAACCGGACGAAGGCGATGTCGTTGAACGCGGTGACCGGCCGCCCGGCGACGACCGCGTCCACGGCCAGCCGCGGCTCGATCGTGTACCGGTGGTCGTCGATCGCGGACAGGGCGCTGTCCAGGTCGGGCACGTCGACCTCGGCCAGGAACCCCAGCTTGCCGAGGTTCACCCCGAGGATCGGGCAGCGCCTGTCCGGGGGGCCGGCGCGGCTGGCGTCGCCTGGCCGGGCATGACGGTCGGCGAGCCGCATCGCGCGCAGCATGGTGCCGTCGCCGCCCAGGCTGACGATCAGGTCGGCCCGCTTGGCCATTTCGCCGGCCGGGACCGCCTCGGCGGCGCACCGCACCCGGCGGACCTCCGTGTCGATGCCGAGGACCTCGATGCCGCGGCGCGCGGCCCAGCCCAGGACCGACGCGACCGCTCCGCCGCAGTCGCGCTCAGGGTGCAGCACCAGCCCGACGGCGTGCATCTCAGCGGGCATCCCGCGCAAGCCGCATGGCCTCACGGTACCCGCGGCCCGGTAGTTTGGCGGCAGGCCCGCCGGTCAGCTGTCTTGGATGGGCGGATTCGAGGCACCCGGAGTGAATCTTCCTGCGACCTTGACGACGAAACGGCCCGCCGCGGCCGCGCCGGACTTCGACGCCCGGGATCTGGTCGACGGCGCGGAACTGCTGGCGGCCACCGCGAACGTGATCATGCAACTCGCCAGGCCCGAGGTCGGTTACGGAGTCTTGGAGCACAGCCAGGTGATGCGATACCCGCTCCGGCGGATCCGCAACACCGTCACCTACCTGTCGGTGGCGCTGCTGGGCACCGAGGCCGAACGCGCGATCTACCGGCGCCAGGTGAGCCGCGCCCACGCCGGGGTCCGGTCGGGGCCGGACAGCCCGGTCCGCTACAACGCGTTCGACCCGGAGCTTCAGCTGTGGGTCGCCGCGTGCCTGTACCGCGGCGTGGCCGACGTGCACGACCTGCTGTACGGCCCGGCCGATGACGCGACCGCCGACGCCATCTACCGCGAGTGCGGCCGGCTCGGCACCACCCTGCAGGTTCCCGCGGAAATGTGGCCGGCCGACCGGGCGGCGTTCGGGCGGTACTGGGACTCGGCGGTGCTCGGGATCCGGATCGACCCGCCGGTGCGCCAGTTGCTGTGCCGCGTGATGATGCTGGCATTCCTGCCCCGGCCGCTCGGCGCGGCGCTGGGCCCGGTCAACCGGTTCCTGACCACCGGCTTCCTTCCGCCGCCGTTCCGCGCGCAGATGCAGCTTGACTGGAGCGGGCCTGACCAGCGTCGTTTCGAGTTGCTCGTGCGGGCTATCGCCCCGATCGACCGGTTGCTGCCCGAGCCGGTGTCTGAGTTCCCGTTTAACGCCTGCCTGCAGGACCTGCGGGTCCGGATCGCCTGGGAGCGCGCCCGCCGGGCGGTTGACCGCTGGCTGGCGCGCGGCTAGCGCCGTGGCCGCTTGCCTTTGCCTCGTTCTGCCGCGCCCGGCCGTGCCTGAAGATCGCGGAAGTTCCGGCCTTCGCGGAAGATCCGGTGCCCCATAGTTGCCCGTTATTTCCACTTAGGCTCGATCTTCCGCGATCTTCGGGCTGCTGAGCCGTATACCTGAGCTGATTGATGCCTGTGATGACGGAGTTCCCGCAGGGGTGGCCCGGGCTTGGCGCCGCTGCCGCGTCCGGGGCAAAGCGGCGGCTGACAGCGCAGACGCAGCCTGCCGCGGCACTAGCCCGCGGCGGCGTGCCGCGCTCCAGAGCGCGGGACGGCGCCGGCCCGAGATGCCATCGGATGCCGGCCTGGTGCGCTGCGCGAGGCGCGCGAGCGCTCAAGGACCCGATGGCGGGCGCTGGGACACCGCGGTCCTGCTGGCCGGGCGGGTCCTCGGCTCGCGGGAGGTGGCGCGCGATGCCGCGCAGGAGGCCACGCCGCCATGACCGACCCGGAGCGCCTGCGCTCGCCGGACATGTCCGGCTCCTGGTGCCGCGGGCCAGCGCTGAACGTGGCCCGGAGGTGGCTGCGGCAGCTCCGGCCGGAGGCGCCGGGCCCGCGGCCGGGACCCGAGGCTCCTCGACCGAACTAGGCGACGCCGGCGATGACGGCGGTCACGACCTTTCGGACCGCGCCGTCCTCCGGCGGGCCGCCCTGCCGCCCGGCGAACAGCAGGTGCGCGGCGCCGATCAGCGTGGCAGCGAGCGTGCCGACATCGGCGTCGGGGGAGACGCGACCCAGGTCGCGCTCGGCGGCGAGGTAGGAGGCGATCATGGCCGTGGCTTCGGCCAGCACGGGTACGCCAGCGTACCCGGCCTGGCGCAGCCGGGCGCGCAGGTCATCCCGGAAGCTGACCAGGGCGACGATCGCCACGGCGACCGACGAGAACAGGTCCGTCAGCGCGCCGGTGAGGTTGCCGGCCACGGTGCCTGTCCCGGCGGACTCGCGCAGGGCGGCGGCCTGGCGGCCGATCCGGGCGATGCGGTCTGCCACCAGCTCGGCGAGGAAGTCGTCGAAGTCGGCGAAGTGCCGGTGCAGGACACCCTTGGCGACCCTCGCCTCCGCGGTCACCGCCCGGCTGGTCAGCGAGCTCGGCCCGTCCCGGAGCAGCACGCGCTCGGCGGCGCCGAACAGTCGCTCGCGCGCGTCCCGGATCGCCATCCCGGTCGGCACCGTCCATCCTCTCCTTCGCCGTGCGCGAAACCGACCCTTGAGCGGGCAACTGCCCACTTAGAGTGGGCAGATGCCCATTATACCGCCGGGGCGGCCGTCCCTTCCGGGGCGCGAGTCTCAGCAGGTCCGGGAGGTGGCCGAGTCGTTCGGCTCGGACGCCGAACGCTACGACCGCGCCAGGCCCAGCTACCCCGGCGCGCTGGTGGAGCGGATCGTGGCCGCCAGCCCGGGGCCAGGCGTCCTCGACGTCGGCTGCGGGACCGGGATCGTGGCCCGGCTGTTCCGGGCGGCCGGCTGCCGGGTGCTCGGGGTCGATCCCGACGCGCGGATGGCCGACCTGGCGCGGCGGCACGGGCTCCGCGTCGAGGTGGCGAGGTTCGAGGACTGGGACCCGGCCGACCGGAGATTCGACGCGGTCGTTGCCGGGCAGGCCTGGCACTGGGTGGATCCGGTCGCCGGCGCGGCTAAGGCGGCGGAGGCGTTGCGGCCCCGCGGGCGGCTGGCGGTGTTCTGGAACGCGTTCCAGCCCCCGCCCGACCTGGGCGAGGCCTTCGCCGCGGTCTTCCGCCGGGTGCTGCCGGACTCGCCGATCGCCCGGCGCGGGCTGCCCGGCCCGGACGGGTACTCGGCGCTGTGCGCCACGGCGGCCGACGGGATGCGGCAGGCAGGCGCGTTCGGCGAACCGGAGCGGTGGCGGTTCGACTGGGACCGGTCTTATTCGCGCGAGGAGTGGCTGGACGCGGTGCCCACCTTCGGTGGCGCAAGCCAGTTGCCGCCGGGCAAGCTGGACGAGCTGCTCGCGGGCATCGGCGCTGCCGTCGACGCGGCGGGCGGCGGCTTCACGATGCGTTACGCCACGGTGGTGGCCACGGCGGCGCGAACCGGCACCGCCTGACCTAGCGCTGCGCGGGCCGGCCTCCCCGAATTCGATCTGCGCCGCCACCGCCGCCCTGCTTCGCCGCTGCGCGCCATACCGCCCGCCGTCGCCCTGGCGTACCTGCACACCCTGCCGAGCATCGGACCGTTCTCCGCCGAGCTCATCCTCATCCGCGGCGCGGGCATCCGGGCATTTTCCCCGCCCGCGAACCGCGGCTGCACGCCGCCTCGGCCGACGCGCAGTCAGCTGCCGCCACCGCTGCTGGCGCCAGCGATTTCGATGATGACCTTGCCTGGAGCCTGGCGGGCTTGCTGGGCGGCGAATGCCTCGGGCAGGGCGGTGAGCGGGAAGACCCGGCTGACGGCGGCGCGGAGTTGCCCGCGGTCGACGAGGCTGGCCAGCTCGCGCAGCTGGGCACCGTCCGGCTCGACCACGAAATAGTGGCTGCGGACGTCGTCTCGCCCGCCGTGCCCGTCAGGCTCTTCCGCGATCGCCACCAGGATCCCGCCGGGACGCAGCACCTGCCAGGACCGGGCCATGGTGTCGCCGCCCACGGGGTCGATCACCACGTCTACATCGCCGAGCAGATCCTCGAACCGGCCGGTGTAGTCGATGACCTGCCCCGCGCCCAGGCCGGCGACGTAGGCGGCGTCGCGGGCGGAGGCGGTGGCAGATACCCGGGCGCCGTATGCCGCGGCGAGCTGGACGGCGTACGCGCCGACGCCCCCGCCGCCGCCGTGCACCAGGACATGCTGGCCGGGCTGCAGGCGCGCGTGGGCGTGCAGGGCCTGCCATGCGGTGAGCGCGCCCAGCGGGATGGCCGCGGCGGCGATATGACCAGCTGCGGCCGGTTTCGCCGCCAGGTCCGCCGCGGGGATGGTGGTGTACTCGGCGGCGGCGCCGGGCCGGTCGAAGCCGATCAGCCCGAACACCTCGTCACCGTCCTGCCAGCCGGTCACCCCTGGGCCAGCGGCGGCCACCACCCCGGACAAGTCGTGGCATGGGATCACCGGCCAGGTTTCCGGCCAGGTCAGCTCCCCAGCGGTGACCGCGGTGGCCCGGACGGCTACGAGCACCTCCGCCGGCCCGGGCGCCGGGACCGGCACCCTCTCGTATCGCAGGCTGGCCGGGTCGGCGCCCGAAGCGCGCATCGCGTTCATCATGGCGGGAACACCAGTCATGGCAATGTCCTATTCTCTTGGCTCGGCGCGGCGCGAAGAACTCGTGGTGCGCGGCGGGGTAAGCCGGCAAGCCGCGGATCCGCACTTCTCCGCCGGCCTGGTCAGGCGCCATGCGCCGGAACGCTCACATGTCGTCCGTCCTGCATGACGCATCACGTGGTGACTGCCGACGACCCGTTCCAGCTCCCAGCCGCCTTGCCCGGTGCCTTGACGATCTCTTCCCGGCGCGCGGGCATGCCGAGCGGGACGGGCGTCCGGGCGCCGGATGCCGCGGCCGCCCGGGACGTCGCGGCTGCGGCCTGCCAGGCGTCGCCCGCCCGGGTGCGCCGGACCGACAGCGGCGGCGCGTCGGCCAGCAGGTAGTGCGGGGCGGCGCGGGTGACCGTCACCGTGACCACGTCGCCGGGACGGGGACTGGTCTGGTGCGGGGCGAAGTGCACCAGGCGGTTGTCGCGGGCGCGGCCGGACATGCGGTGGGTGGCGGCGTCCTTGCGCCCCTCCCCCTCGGCGACCAGCACCTCGACGGGCGTGCCGACCAGCTTGGCGTTCTCCGCGCGGCTGATCTCCTCGACCAGGGCGGCCAGCCGCTCGTACCGCTCCTGGACGGTCGCCGCCGACACCTGGCCGTCCATGGCCGCCGCCGGGGTGCCGGGGCGGATGGAGTAGCGGAAGGTGAACGCGCCGGCAAACCGGGCCCTGCGGACCAGGTCGAGGGTGGCCTCGAAGTCCTCGTCGGTCTCGCCGGGGAAGCCGACGATGATGTCGGTGGTGATCGCCGCTTCCGGGATGCTCGCCCGGACCCGGTCCAGGATCGCCAGGTAGCGGTCGCGCCGGTAGGCGCGGCGCATCGCCCTGAGCACCCGGTCCGAGCCGGACTGCAGCGGCATGTGCAGGCTGGGCATGACGTTCGGGGTCTCGGCCATCGCGTCGATCACGTCGCCGGTGAAGTCCCTGGGGTGCGGCGAGGTGAACCGGACCCGTTCCAGGCCCTCGATCTCGCCGCAGCTGCGCAGCAGCTTGCCGAACGCCTTCCGGTCGCCGAACTCGACGCCGTAGGAGTTCACGTTCTGGCCGAGCAGCGTGACCTCCAGCACGCCGTCATCTGCCAGCGCGCGGATCTCGGCGAGGATGTCGCCCGGCCGCCGGTCCCGTTCCCGGCCGCGCAGGCTGGGCACGATGCAGAAGGTGCAGGTGTTGTTGCAGCCGACGGAGATGGCGACCCAGGCGGAGTAGGCGCAGCCGCGCCGGGCCGGCAGCAGCGACGGGAACTCCGTCAGGGTGTCGGCGAACTCGGCCTGGGCCTGGCGCCTGGCCCGCGCGCGCTCGAGCAGCGCGGGCAGCGCGGCCATGTTGTGGGTGCCGTAGACCACGTCCACCCACGGCGCGCGCCGCAGGATCGCGGCCCGCTCCATCTGGGCCAGGCAGCCGCCGACCGCGATCTGCATGCCGCTGCGCTTCTTCTGCGGCAGCAGGTGGCCCAGGTTCCCGTAGAGCCGGTCGGCCGCGTTCTCCCGGACCGCGCAGGTGTTGAACACGACGACGTCGGGGGTTTCGCCCGGCCGCGCGGGCCGGTACCCGGCCTCGTCGAGCAGGCCGGCCAGGCGCTCGGAGTCGTGCGCGTTCATCTGGCACCCGTAGGTGCGGATCTGGTAGGTCCGGCCGGCCGCTGTCACACGACCAGGATAGGGGCGGCCGCGGCGGCCGGCGGCCACCGCGGCGGGCCGGCAGGCACGGCATGATAGCCGGTATGGCTATGGCTTCCGCGGACACCGTCCGGTACGGCGAATGGCCGTCCCCCATCAGCGGCGCCGACATCGCGCGCGGGCGCGTCGGCCTGTCGTTCCCCACCGTCGCCGGCTCGGCGGTGTGGTGGCATGAGAGCCGGCCCGCCGAGGGCGGGCGGATGGCGGTCGCCTGCCGGACGGCGGACGGGAGCACCCGCGACATGCTGCCGGCGCCGTGGAACGCGCGGACCCGGGTGCACGAGTACGGCGGCCTCTCCTACCTGCCGGTACCCGGCGGCTTCGTGTTCGCGAACTTCGCCGACCAGCGGCTGTACCGCTGCGCGGCGGCGCGCCCCGCTGATCCCGCCGCCGGTGGCGGCGGGCCGCGGCCGCTGACCGCCGCCGGCGCGGGCGCGGCCGACAGGTATGCCGACCTCACGCTGTCCCCGCGCGGAGACGAGATCTGGTGCGTGAGGGAACGGCACGCCGCCGGCCGGGTGAGCAGGGCGATCGTGGCGGTCCCGCTTGACGGCTCGGCGGCGGACGAGCCCGGAGCGGTCCGGGTGCTGGTCAGCGGCTCCGACTTCTACGCCTACCCGGTCCTTTCGCCGGACGGCACCGTCCTGGCCTGGATCTGCTGGGATCACCCGCGAATGCCGTGGGACGGAACCGAACTGCGGGTCGCCGAGATCGGCGGCGACGGCGCGGTCGGCGACCAGCGAGTGGTCGCGGGCGGGAAGCGGGAGTCCGTGCTCGCCCCTGCCTGGCGCGACGATCGCAGCCTGTACCTGATATCGGACCGGTCCGGCTGGTGGAACCTGTACCTGGCCGATCTGGACGGCCGCCAGACGGCACCGCGGCCGCTGTGCCCGCGCGAGGAGGAGTTCGCCGCGCCGCTGTGGCAGCTTGGCATGCGCCCCTATGCGGTGCTCGGCGACGGCCGCATCGCGGTCACGCACGGGACCGGCGGATCACGGCTGGGCGTGCTGGACCCCGGTTCCGGGGAGCTGGCCGACCTTGACCTGCCGTACCAGGTGGTCATGCGGGAGCTGTCGGCATCCGGGATGACCGTGGCCGCGGTCGCGGGCGGCCCGCTGCAGCCGCTGAGCCTGATCCAGGTGAGCGTTCCCGCCTCGGGCTCCGCGGCCGAGGTCCAGGTGCTGTGCCGCACCGCCGACTCGCTGCCCGACCCCGCCTACCTGCCGGTGCCGCGGGCGGTCCGGCTGGCGGGGCCGTCAGGGTCCGCGGTGCACGCGTTCGTCTACCCGCCGACGAACCCCGATGTCCGGCCCCCGGACGGCGAGCTGCCGCCGTACGTGGTGTGGGTGCACGGCGGGCCGACCGCGCAGGTGATGCCCCGGCTCGACCTGGAGAAGGCGTTCTTCACCAGCCGGGGCATCGGGATCATCGACGTGAACTACGGCGGCTCCACCGGGTACGGCCGCGCCTACCGTGACCGGCTGCGCGGCCAGTGGGGCGTGGTGGACGTGATCGACGTGATGACGGCCGCGCGTGCCCTGGCCGCTGCGGGCGAGGCCGACGGGAAGCGGCTGGCCATCCGCGGCGGGTCGGCCGGCGGCTGGACCGCGCTGGCCGCCGTGACCTCCGGCATCGGATTGGCCGAGGCAGCCGGGCGGGCCGAGGCAGCCGGGCGGGCCGAGGCAGCGGAGCGGGGGGCCGTCTTCGCGGCGGCCACCTCGTACTTCGGCGTGACCGACCTGCGGGGCTTCGCCGCGCAGACGCATGACTTCGAATCCCGGTACCTGGACGGGCTCGTCGGGCCGCTGCCGGAGTCCGAGCCGCTGTACGCCGAGCGGGCCCCGGTCGGCCACGTGACCGACGCCACCTGCCCGGTGCTGCTGCTGCAGGGCCTGGACGATCCCATCGTCCCGCCCGCCCAGGCCGAGTCCATCGCCGCCGACCTGGCCGCGCACGGCATCCGCCACGCCTACCTGGCGTTCCCCGGCGAGTCGCACGGATTCCGCAAGGCCGAGACGATCGCGGCCAGCCTGGAGGCCGAGCTGTCCTTCTACGGCCAGGTCATGGGCTTCACCCCGCCCGGCGTCCCTGAGGTGCCGCTGTCGGGCGGGTAGCGCGGCGCACCCTGGCGTTCGGGCACGCGGGCCGCGCGCGGTGCCGGAGCGGGGCGCCACCGGCCGTTCGGGATGAAAGTCCCGCGCGGCTCAGCGGGCGAACTCGGTGGCCCGGGACTCGCGCACCACGGTGATGCGGATCTGGCCGGGGTAGGTGAGCTCCTCCTCGACCTGCTTGGCGATGTCGCGCGCGATCACCTGGGCCTGGATGTCGTCGATGCGGTCCGGCTTGACCATCACCCTGATCTCGCGGCCGGCCTGCATGGCGAAGACCTTCTCCACGCCATCATGGCCGGAGGCGATCTGCTCCAGGCGCTCCAGGCGCTTGACGTACATCTCCAGCGACTCCCGGCGCGCGCCCGGCCTGCCGCCGCTGATCGCATCGGCGGCCTGGGTGAGCACCGCCTCCACGGTGCGCACCTCGACCTCGTTGTGGTGCGCCTCGATCGCGTGCACCACGTCCTCGGTCTCGCCGTACCTGCGGGCGATCTCGGCGCCGATCAGGGCGTGGCTGCCCTCGACCTCGTGAGTCAGCGCCTTGCCGATGTCGTGCAGCACCGTGCAGCGCTTGAGCAGCGCCGGATCGAGCCCGAGCTCGCTGGCCATCATGCCCGCGATGTGCGCCGACTCGACCAGGTGCAGCAACACGTTCTGCCCGTAGGAGGTGCGGTACCGCAGCCGGCCGAGCAGGTCGACCAGCTCCGGGTGCATGTCGGTGAGGCCGAGCTCCACCAGGGCGTCCTCGCCGGCCCTGCGGCACAGCTGCTCGATCTCCGCCTTGCCGCGCTCGTAGGCATCCTCGATCCGCTGCGGGTGGATGCGCCCGTCCGCGATCAGCCGCTCCAGGGTGAGCCGGGCGATCTCGCGCCGCACCGGGTCGAAGCAGGACAGCAGCACCGCCTCCGGCGTGTCGTCGATGATGAGGTTGACGCCGGTCACCGACTCGAAGGCCCGGATGTTGCGGCCCTCCCTGCCGATGATGCGGCCCTTCATCTCATCGCTCGGCAGGTGCAGCACCGAGACCACCGACTCGCTGGTCTGCTCGGTGGCCACCCGCTGGATGGCGAGCGAGACGATCTTGCGGGCGCGCTTCTCGCCCTCGGACCTCGCCTCGTGCTCGATGTCCCTGACGATCAGCGCCGCTTCCCGCTTGGCCTGGTTCTCGATGGCGCTGACCAGCTCCGCCTTGGCCTGCTCCGCGGTGAGGCCGGCGATGCGCTCCAGGTCCCTGGCGCGCTCGGCGGCGCGCTGGTCCAGCTCGGCGGCGCGGCGGTCGAGGTCGTGCTTTCTCTGGTCCAGGAGCTGAGCGCGGTTCTCGATCCGCTCCAGCTCCTCGTCCAGGCGCTGCTCGCGGCCGGCCAGCCGCAGCTCGCGGCGTTCCAGGTCGCCGCGCAGCTCGCGCAGCTCCTCCTTGACAGCCCGGATCTCCTCCTCGACCTCCCTGCGGCCCTGCGCGGCCTGCTCGGCCTCGTCCCGGGCGCGTTCCAGGATGCCGGCGGCCTCGGTCTCGGCGCGGGCGCGGATGTGTTCGGCTTCCCTGGTGACCTTCTCGATCTCGCCGCGGGCCCCGGCCTGGGTCAGCCCGTCTGGCGCCGCCGGGGCGGGACCCGATGTCCTCCGCAACACGACCACGAGCGCGAACGCCACCGCGAGCAACCCGATCACCATGAACGCGAGCGACAATCCGCTGCTCACGGCCACCCCTTTCCGTTCATAGCCTTCGGGGCCTCCGGGGCACCATAGGTGTGACTGTGCCGTGGCGCCATACCAGGTTCATTACCCTGGAACGAGCGGTCACACGCTGCGCGCGTTCGGTGCGTTCGGTAGCCGGGCCGGTGTCTTCAGCCTCCCGCGATGCTCGTGGCCCTGGTTACCTACCGTGCCCGGCTGGTTCTCCTTTGCTGGTCCTGCTCGCAGCGCGAGACAAACATCTCGCTGCCGAGAGGTTAAGGCTTGATAACCTTTTTATCAAGCAAAGCGCCGCTGACCACCGCGAACGGCGCGGCGGCGGACGAACGGGGGCAGGCTGGCCCTCCACCCGGGTAAGCCGGCGTCGGTCCCGGAGCCGGCGTCGGTCCCGGAGTGGGCGTCGAGATCGCCTCCCGAGCCGATGTCGAGATCGCCGACGAATCCGGCATCCGCGTCGGCGTCCGGGTCGAAGCCGATCGCGCCGGCCGGGCCCTCGCCGTCCAGGGCCTCCTTGACCAGCCTGAAGGCCAGGCCGGGCGGGTAGCCCTTCCTGGCAAGCGCGCCCGCCGCCCGGCGGGCGCGCGCCTCGGGCGGCTGGCCGCGGGTGCGCGCCATCTTCTGCTCGACCAGGCGCCGGGCGGTGGCGACCTCCTGCTCGGGGTCGAGGGCGTCGACCGCCTCGGTGATGTCGTCGCTGCCCACGCCCCGCTGGCGCAGTTCGGCGGACAGCGACCGCCGGGACAGGCCGCGGCTGTGGTGCCGGGATTCGACCCAGGCCCGGGCGAACGCCGCGTCGTCGACGAGCCCGGCGTCGGTGAAGCGCGCCAGCACGGCCTCGGCGGCGCCGGCCGGCACGCCGCGGCGCTGCAGCGCCTGGGCCAGCTGCGCGCGGGTCCGTGGCGCGATCGTCAGCAGCCGCAGGCAGATCCGCCGGGCGAGAGCCTCGGGATCCTCGGCGGCTTCCCGGGGCCCGGGGGTCCGGCCGCGTCGTGGCATCGGTTACGCCATGCCGCCGATCCCGGGGAGGCTCGATGCCGACACGGCCGCCCCCGGCGCGGCAGCCCTCGGTGAGGCGGCCCCCTGCCCCGCGGTCCTCGGCCCGGAGGCCCTGGGCGTCGCGGGCGCCGGCGTGTCTGCCGCCGGCGCGGCGGCGTCCGCGTCGAGCCGCGGGCCCACGCCGAGCTTCTCCTTGATCCGCTTCTCGATCTCGTCGGCCAGGTCCGGGTTGTCGCGCAGGAAGGTGCGGGCGTTCTCCTTGCCCTGGCCGAGCTGGTCGCCCTCGTAGGTGTACCAGGCGCCGGACTTGCGCACGATCCCCTGCTCCACGCCGAGGTCGATAAGGCCGCCCTCACGGCTGATCCCGGTGCCGTACAGGATATCCATTTCCGCGGTGCGGAATGGCGGCGCGCACTTATTCTTTACCACCTTTACCTTCGCTCTATTACCGACCGCGTCTGTACCGTCTTTTAGGGTTTCGATTCGCCGTATGTCGAGGCGGACGGAGGCATAGAATTTGAGAGCCTTCCCGCCAGATGTCGTTTCCGGGCTGTTGTGCACCATCACGCCGTCTGCGAAGTAGTTGTGCGATCCCTCCACCTCGATGTCGAACCGGCTCATATTCTGAAGGTTCGACTTGCATTTGATGTCAAGGACGCGCGCCGGAGCCGGGTGAATCGTTGGCTCCTTGAACTTCGGCTCGACAGCGAACCTGCCGCGGAACCGGGGCAGCAGTTTGTAGTCCATCGAGGGGTGGACGTACGGCGCGATGAGCTCCTGGAACTTCTCGGACGCTGCAGTGGTGAACTGAAGCACGCTCACCTGCCGCGCCCCTCGCGAGGTGAGCTTGACGTCGAGCTTGTGGCTGTCCCGCAAGTACTGGACGAGCCTGTGCCGTGAGCCGGGGCTCATGGCCTCGACGCGGACCTCGATGCGTCCCGTACCGCCCCTGGCCCGCTCCTGGACTCCCTTCGAGCGGACGGTGAAGCAACCATCATCCATGTACCAGATCGCCAGGGCGAGCGGCGTGAGATTCTTGAGGTATTCCCAGGTGATGTGCTTCTTTCCGTCGCCGAAATAGACAGTCTCCCGCAGTTCCGCCAGTTCCGCCAGCGGCGTGAAGTCGGCGGAGACGGCACCCTTCGCGCTCGTCTTCTTTGCGTGCGGGATGTTCGCGAGCAGCGACACCTTCCAATCCAGGTAAGCCGCCTGCTTCGCTCCATGCCCCATCCGGAAGCGAGCGCTCGCGTCGTCAGCCCGTATCGGCTTAGAAAGGCTCCCATCACCCATGAGCGCACCGAGGATAACCTGCACCTGCATCGCGCTGAGGAGACTTGGCTGGGCAAGCATGACACGGTCGCCGATCGCGATCTCTCCTGCTTCCCGCCACCCCCCGGGAGTACGTACGAGGTGGTTGCGAGTCAAGTCCATAATGGCACGGCCGTGCCCCGTGCCTCTGCCGGAGCGCTCAACGGTGAAGTGCAGGAACTCTTCGGCTCGGCCGTTGTTAAACCAGTTAACGACCTTCCTCGGAACTATCTTCCCCAGTTCCGGGTCGTAGGAAAGCACCTCGACCGGCATCTTCTGGTTGACGATCTTTCCGATTCTCTCCCGTGCGCCATCGGCCAGAGTGACACGGGTGTACCAGGAAGCGCACCCGAACATCACGCCTACCTTTTCACGGAGCTGGTTGATGAAGATCGCGGTGGTCTTCGTTTGGCTCAGGGCGCCGGTGATCTTGCGGAGGGCCTGGGACATGAGGCGGGCCTGCAGGCCGACGTGGCTGTCCCCCATCTCGCCCTCGATCTCCGCCTTCGGCACCAGCGCGGCGACCGAGTCGATGACGACGATGTCGATGGCCCCGGACCGGATCAGCGTGTCGGCGATCTCCAGCGCCTGCTCGCCGGTGTCCGGCTGGGACACGAGCAGCGCGTCGGTGTCGACGCCGAGGTTCTTGGCGTAGTCCGGGTCGAGCGCGTGCTCGGCGTCGATGAACGCGGCGATGCCGCCCGCCTTCTGCGCGTTCGCCACGGCATGCAGCGCCAGCGTAGTCTTGCCGGACGACTCGGGTCCGTATATCTCGACGATGCGGCCGCGGGGCAGGCCGCCGAGGCCGAGCGCCACGTCCAGCGCGATCGAACCGGTCGGGATCACCTCGACCGGGACCCGGGCCTCCTCGCCGAGGCGCATGACCGAGCCCTTGCCGAACTGCCGCTCGATCTGGAGGAGGGCGGCCTCCAGGGCCTTCTCCCTGTCGCCCGCCCGCTCGGGGCTCGGCCTGCCGTTTGCTGCCATGGGGACTCCCTGCCGGTTATGGGCCTGCGGGCACCTCCCGCACCGGCCCAGGTCGTCGGGGCTCGCGTGGTCCGCCGGGCGCCCCGGCGGCCATCGGTGGACACGCTACGCGCCGCCACTGACATTTCTGCCCGGGCACCGTGCTGCCCGGGCACCGTGCCGGCCGGTCTCATGTCGGCGTGACGTGAACCGCGTCACCCGTTCACTATAGGGCGAACGTGTATTCGACCGCACGTGACACGCCGGCGGCGCCGGGAAAATCCGGGTACGGCTCCCGGCGACAGGGGAGCCGGCGTTCGCCGGAGCGTGATCACCTCCGCCACCTCGTCGGGGCTGGCGATGTGGATGAGTGCACGGCTGGCGGCCGACGTCGTTCGGTTCATCGGAAGGCGGGCGCGGCGCGGCGCGGCGCCGACGGCGGCTAGTGCCGCGGCGCCGACGGCGGCTAGTGCCGCGGCAGGCTGCGTTTGCGCTGTCAGCCGCCGCTTTGCCCCGGACGCGGCAGCGGCGCCAGGCCCAGGCCGCCCCTGCGGGAACTCCGTGATCACAGGCATCAGTCAGCTCAGGTATACGGCTCAGCAGCCCGAAGATCGCGGAAGATCGGGCCTAAGCGGAAATAACGGGCAACTATGGGGCACCGGATCTTCCGCGAAGGCCGGAACTTCCGCGATCTTCAGCCACGGCCGGGCACGGCGGAACGAGGCAAAGGCAAGCGGCCAGGCACTAGCATCGTCATGGCCCGCGGAAGGGAGGCACGATGCCGCTGGACGAGGACGCGGTCCGGCTCGCCAGGGGGAAGAACCTGGCGACCGTGGTGACGCTGATGCCGGACGGGCAGCCGCAGGCGCTGCTCGCCTGGGTGGACACCGACGGCGAGCACATCCTCATCAACACCGAGCCGCAGCGGCAGAAGGCGAGGAACATCCGCCGTGACCCGCGGATCACCGTGCTGATCCACTCCGGCGACCCGTGGGACTGGGCCGAGGTACGGGGGCACGTGGCGGAAACCGTCGGCGGCGAGCAGGCGCGGCGGCACATCGACGAGTTGTCGCACAAGTACCTGGGCAGGGACTACGCCAACCCGATCGGGCCGCAGGGCCGGGTGATCCTGAAGGTCGCCCCGGACAAGGTGAACACGCCGCGCAGCCTCGGCCGCCGCTGACCGGCTAGCGCAGGCTTTCCGGCACGTCGAACGTCTCGCAGACCGCCCGCCAGACCACCTTGGCGTCCTCCCCGTCGGCCAGCGCGCGTTCCACCGTGCGCTCGCCGAGGCTCGCGAACACGTAGTCCTTTGCCACGCTGCGGGCGTACGCCTCGCCGAACTGCGCCGTCATCCGGTCCCAGAAAGCCGTCAGCCGCACGGTGCCAGGGTAGCCCGGGCGGCGGCTGGTTTTCGTTTACCCCTCCGGGGTACCTGGATGTGGCACCTTTTGCAGCGATGTGTCGTCTTTCGGGACGAGGGAAGTATTGAAGCGGGGGAAGCGCTCACGATGGAGGGCGGATGGCTGCGGTTGCCGGCCTGAACGGGGGGTCCGCCGCGGAGCCCGCGGGCCCGGGCACGGCGCCGCAGGACGCGGCGGATACGGGCGAGCTTGAGGCCGCGGAGCGGCCGGCGGCCGCGGAGCACCTTGAGGCCGCGGAGCAGCTTGAGGCCGCGGAACGGCCGGCGGCCGGGGCCGGGCCGGCGGCCGGCAGCGAGAGCCGGCCGCGCGGGAACCTGAGCCCGCTGGCCGTCGCCGGGCTGGTCGTCGGCATCATCGCGCTCGTCGGCGCCGCCATCGGGGTGCTCGCCCTGCTCACCCACGGCTTCCGGCCCAAGACCATCGTCGCGTACCGGCCGCCCGCCGTGTTCCGGCTGCGGCCGGGCGAATGCATCAATTCATCACCGAACGGCCTGTCCGTCACGGTCACGTCCTGTGCCACGCCGCACGACGCCGAGGTCTTCGGGGTGTTCTCGCTGCCGGGCTCGTCGTGGCCCGGCGAGGCGACCGTGCGGCAGCAGGCCGGCAGCGGCTGCGCGAGCAGGATCGGCGGCTACCTGAACCCGCAGCTTGCCAACGCCGGGCTCGCGCAGGAGTACGTCTACCCGGACAGGTCCGCCTGGCAGGCCGGGGTGCGCACGGTCGTCTGCGAGGTGCGGGCGTCCGGCGGGCGGCTGGTCGGCACGGTGCGCAAGCCGGGCTGAGCTCTGCCGGGTAACTGGGTTGTGCCGGTAACTGGCCGGGACCGGTCAGCCACCGACCGTTCGCCATCACCGCCCCCGGCCGGAACGTGTCGTCGCAGGCCACGAGGTCGGCGGCCAGGCCGGGACGGATGGCGCCGGTCCGGCCGGCGATGCCGAGCACGCGGGCCGGGTTCGTGCTGGCAGCGGCGGCCACGTCGGCCACCGGCAGGCCCGCGGCGACCGCGCGCCGGACGACGTCGGCCATGGTGGCGGTCGAGCCGGCGATGGGGCCGCCCGCCGCCAGGCTCCCGCCGGGCGCCTGGCTCCCGGCGGGCGCGGCCAGGCGCGCCACTCCCCCGGCCACGGTGACCCGCAGGGAGCCGAGCCGGTAGCTGCCGTCGGGCATGCCGGCGGCCGCCATGGCGTCGGTCACCAGGACCAGCCGGCCCGGCCCGGCGGCCCGCGCCGCCAGCCGCAGCGTGACGTCGTGCAGGTGCACGCCGTCGGCGATCACCTCGCAGCTGACCTTGCCGGAGTCCAGCAGGGCGCCGGCGGCGCCGGGCTCGCGGTGATGCAGCGGGCGCATGGCGTTGAACAGGTGGGTCGCGTGCGTCGCGCCGGCGTCGATGGCGGCCGCGGTCACCTCGGCGGTGGCGTCGGTGTGCCCGACCGCGACCGTCACGCCCGCCCGCGCCGCCGCGGTGATCACCCCGGTCGCGCCGGGCAGCTCGGGCGCGAGCGTGAGCACACGCAGGTGCCCGCGGGCCGCGGCGCGCAGCCGCTCGAAGACCGCGACGTCGGGGGCGAGCATGGACGCGGGATCCTGGGCGCCGCGCCTGGCCGCGGACAGGAACGGGCCCTCCAGGTGGACGCCGGCGATGATGCCCGCATCGGCCAGGTCCGCAAGCAGGGCGGCCCGGGCCTCGAGCTCGGCGAGCGGCGCGGTGACCAGGCTGGCCACGATCGTGGTGCTGCCGTGCCCGCGGTGGAACTCCGCGGCCCTGCGCGCCTGGTCGCCGGTCCCCTCCGTGAAGGAGGCGCCGCCGCCGCCGTGCACGTGCATGTCGACGAAGCCGGGGAGCAGCCAGTGGCCGCGCAGGTCGGCGACCCGGACTCCGGGCGCCCGCCGGTCCCGGCCGTCGCCCGGCCCCACCGCGTCGATGCGGGCGCCGGCGACCGTGATCCAGCCGGGGCTGAGCACGCCGTCCGGCGTCACCACCCGGCCGCCGGCCAGCAGCCACGAGTCCCCGTCGGCGTGCATCAGGCCAGGATGACGGAACGGGCCAGCGCGCGCGGGCGGTCCGGGTCGATGCCCTTGCGTTCGGCGAGCCGGGCCGCCAGCCGCTGCGCGCCGATCAGCGCGGCGAGCGGGTCCGTGGCCGACTCGATGACCGTGGCCCCGGTGCGGCACGCGTCGGCCAGCAGGCCGGGCGGCACCTCGCCGAGCGCCCATACCACGGTGCCCGGGTCGCTGACGCTGATCGGCCCGTGCCGGTACTCCATGGCCGGGTACGACTCCGCCCAGGTGCGCGAGGCCTCGCGCAGCTTCAGCGCCGCCTCGTCCGCCACCGCGGCCGCCCAGCCGCGGCCGAGGAAGGTGAACTCGCGGTGGTCGGCAAGCCCCGGCGGCAGCGGCCGGGCAAGCTCGCGCGCGGCCGCGCCGGGCAGCGCCCGCACGTCCTCGCCGAGGTGCGCGCGCAGCAGCACGATCGAGCTGGTGATGAACCGGCTGGAGACCACGGAGCGCTCGTCGGCGAAGTCGAGCAGGACGACGGCACCGGCGCGGGCGGCCAGCGGCGAGGCCGGGTCGGCGACCACCGCGGCGGTCCGGACGTGCGGCGGGACCCGCTCCACGGCGTCGAGCACCTCGGTGGTGGTGCCGGTGCGGGATATGAACACCACGTGGTCGTAGCGGCGGGTCAGCGCAATCTCCGACGCCGGGAAGGCGTCGGTCTCGCCGTGGCCCGCGGCCTCGCGCAGCGCGGCGTAGCAGCGGGCGGCGTTGAGCGAGGAGCCGCAGCCGATGGCCGCCGCCCGCGCCCCGCGGGCAGGCAGCGCGGGCCCCGCCGACGCCGCGGCGTCGATGGCCTTGGACCAGCATTCCGGCTGGCTGGCGAGCTCGTCGGTCAGGTGGCTCATCGGGCGCTCCCCCAACTCATGCCGGCCCACCCTCTTTGCATGAAACTGATCGAAAACAGCTTTCTAAGATCATCATAGATCATGATCGCCGAACGGAAGGCGTGCCACGGCCCGCGTCTCTCGCCCGGGCCGGTCAGGCGGTGATGACGCGGATGCCTCGCTCGGCGAAGGCGGCAAGCGCGTCGGGCGCGGCACCGGAGTCGGTGACGATGACGTCGATCTCGTCGGTCGCGCACATCCGGGCGAACGCGCGCTGGCCCAGCTTGGAGGCGTCGGCGACGATCATCACCCGCTGCGCGCGGGTGGCCATCAGGTGGTTGATGCTGGCCTCGCCCTCGTGGTGCGCGGCAGCCCCGGCCGCCGGATCCAGCGCGTCGGCGCCGAGGATCGCCCAGTCCAGGCTCAGCTGGGCCAGCACCAGCGTGGCGAACGGGCCGATCAGCTCGTACGACTGGCCGCGGGTCACGCCGCCGGTCACCACGATCTTGACGTGCTGGCGCACCGCCAGTTCGTTGGCGATGTTCATCGCGTTGGTCACCACGGTGACGGCGGGCCTGCCGTCCTGCAGGTCCGGCCTGGTGGCCAGGGCGCGCGCGACCTCGCTGGTGGTGGTGCCGCCGTTCAGCGCCACCGCCGACCCGGGCGCGACCAGGGCGGCGGCGGCCCGGCCGATGCGCTGCTTCTCCGGTGCGTGCCGCGCGGTCTTGTACCGCAGCGGGAGGTCGTAGCAGACGTTGCCCGCGACCGCGCCGCCGCGGGTCCTGGTCACAAGCTGCTGCCTGGCCAGCGAATCCATGTCCCGCCGGATCGTGGCCTGCGACACGCCGAGCGCCCGCGCCGCCGCGGCCACGGTGAGCTGCCCGTCGGCCGAGATCAGGTCGAGCAGCGCGTTCCACCGCTGGTCCTTGGACACGCGGGTCCCCTCTCCGGGCACGGCCGGACACGGCCGGACACGCCCGATGACGCGCAGTTTAGCGCACGGCGCGTGCGCGATCCTGCGCGGAATTCCGGCGGGTTCCCGGCCAGCGGAAGCCCGGCGGGCTGCCCGGCCAGCGGCGCGGCGGGCCTGCGTCAGCAGCCGCCGGGCGGCCCGGGGATGCCAGGGCCGTCGGCGGGATCGTCGACGATGCCGGTCGCCGCGGCGCGCAGCACCGCGCCCAGGTGCACCACGTACCACACGCCGCGCCAGGAGATCAGCGACGCGATGCCGAACGAGCGTTGCTGCCAGTGCTCGGTGTAGACGACGCGGGCGCCGGGGACGTGCCAGTAGCCGATCGAGTTGTAGCAGGCGCCCGGGTCCACCCACGCCGCGTAGCCGGCCGGCACGATCACCCGGTCCAGCCGGGCGCCGGCGCCGACCAGGTCGTGGGCCGCGGCCACGTCCAGCGTGAAGTCGTACCACAGCCTGCCGTGCCAGTCCGCGGCGGGATCGGCGATCGCCTTCACCTGCCGGTAGGCGGCGAGCGGGAAGAAGGCGGGAAGGCCGAACGCCGGGTTTCCCGTCGTCACGGCCTGCCACAGATCGGCCATCGCGTTGCGGAAGGCGGCCGAGTGCGTGCTGGGGAACGTGCGGGTCTGCGGCAGCGCGCCCGCGCCCGGCGCCACCGGCAGCGGACGGGCCGGACCCGGCGCCGCGCCGCGGGCCCGCGCCGGCGGCGGCGTGGCACCGGCGCTCTCCGCCGGACGGGCGCCGGCCGTCGTGCCCGCGGCCGGCCGCGCCCCCGCGGACGTGACCCGCCCCGCCGCCTGCTGCGATGGGCCGGAGCCGCACCCGCCGCACGCCGCCAGCAGCGCCGCCGCCATGCCCGCCGCCGCGAGCGGCACCCGCCGGGACACGATCACGCCGTCCTCGCCACGCTTGCATTCCCGTTCCGAGTGCACCCGAGACTACGCGCTCCGGGCCCGGCCCGGAAACGGGCGTAGACTCACTGCCCATGACCGTCGTGGACGAGCAGGGCCGCCCGGAACCGCCGGCGGCCGCCGACGAGACCGCCACGCTGCTTGGCTTCCTCGACTACCAGCGCGCCACCCTGGCCTGGAAGTGCGGCGGCCTCGACGCGGCCGGCCTGCGGGCGACGGTCGGCGCCTCGCCGATGACGCTGGGCGGGATGCTCAAGCACCTGGCCTGCGTCGAGGACGGGTGGTTCTCCCGGTCGCTGCACGGCAGAGACCCGCAGCCGCCCTGGGACACGGTGGACTGGAGGGCCGACCCCGACTGGGACTGGCACTCGGCCGCCGAGGACACGCCGGAGCAGCTTCGCGCGCTGTGGCAGGGCGCGGTGGACCGCTCCCGCACCCTGGTCGCCGAGGCGCTGGCGGACGGCGGTCTCGACCGCCTGGCCCGGCGCAGCTGGCCCGACGGCCGCACGCCCAGCCTGCGATGGATCCTCTGCCACATGATCGAGGAGTACGCGCGGCACAACGGGCACGCCGACCTCATCAGGGAGTCGGTCGACGGCCTCACCGGGGAGTTAGCCCGGCGCAGCAGAATTGGTCCGCGGACGGTGTCGCCGAGCTCGTCCTTGCCCAGCTGCTCGATGCAGTCTGCGTTCGCGCTGCCCGCGAGCGGATCGGCCGGGGTGAGCCTCACCCAGGTGGGCAGGTCGCGCACGGTCGTGGTGAGCCTGATCGCGATCACGTCGTCGAGCAGGTGGTTGCGGGAGTTGTTGGACACCACCAGCCATGGCTTCGGTCCGTAACCGAGATCGCAGCGGTAGACCTGGCCTCGCTGCGGAGTCGGGCTCATGCGAGGCCGTCCCGTTCCGCGCGGGCGCGGCGGCGCGCGCGCAGGACGGCTGCCTCCTCGGCCGAGTCATAGGGATAGTGCGGGTTCTCCGCCACCGCCGCCGCATATCCCGCCTCCAGCTTGTCGGCCTGCAGCTGCCGCCAGGCGCGGTGAATGGCGTCCTGGATGGCGGCGGACCGGCTGCGGTAGCGTTCTGCCAGCTCAGCCAGCTCGCGAGCCGTTTCCTCGCCGCCCGCGAGGCGATCTGGGCTGGGAACGAGCCCGGCGCGCCAGCCGCCGATCCTGATGGCGCCGGGCGGACCCGCGTGATGCATGCAGGCCGCGCGATCGGGCGCTGACAGCCTGGCCTGCGGCCGGATCGGGCGGCGGCCGACAATGTCGGGAGGCCGCGGCAGTATGGGAGCATGTCAGGAAGGCCGCCGGTCGGCGCCGCGCTGGACGGGTTCTCCGCCGCGACGCGGGCGTGGTTCGCCGGGGCCTTCGCTGAGCCGACGCCGGCCCAGGCCGGGGCGTGGCGGGCGATCAGGAGGGGCGAGGACACCCTGGTGGTCGCGCCGACCGGGTCGGGCAAGACGCTGGCCGCGTTCCTGTGGGCGATCGACAGGCTCGCCGCGGCGCCCGCGCCCCGGGATCCGAGACTTCGCTGCCGGGTGCTGTACGTCTCGCCGCTCAAGGCGCTGGCGACCGACATCGAGCGGAACCTGCGGGCGCCGCTCACCGGGATCGGGCACGCCGCGCGCCGGCTCGGCCTGGACGAGCCGGACATCGCGGTGGCGGTCCGCACCGGCGACACCGCGGCCGAGGACCGCAGGAAGCTGGCCAGCGCGCCGCCCGACATCCTGATCACCACGCCCGAGTCGCTGTTCCTGCTGCTCACCTCGCAGGCCAGGGAGACGCTGCGCGGGGTCGAGACGGTCATCGTGGACGAGGTGCATGCCGTCGCGGGCAACAAGCGCGGCGCGCACCTGGCGCTGTCGCTGGAGCGCCTGGACGCGCTGCGCGGCGCAGGCGGCGGGGCCCGGGAGGGTCGTCCCTCCGGGACGGCACCGCGGCCGGCGCAGCGGGTCGGGCTGTCCGCGACGGTGCGGCCGGTGCAGGAGGTCGCCGCGTTCCTCGGCGGCGCCCGCCAGGTCACCGTGGTGCAGCCGCCGAGCCCGAAGCGCGTCGAGCTCGCGGTCGTCGTGCCGGTCGAGGACATGACCGACCTGGAGACGGCGCCCGCGGCCGGCCCCGGCGACCCGGTGCCGAGGCGCTCGATCTGGCCGCACGTCGAGCAACGGGTGCTCGACCTGATCGAGCAGCACAAGTCGACCATCGTGTTCGCGAACTCGCGGCGCCTCGCCGAGCGGACGACCAGCCGGCTGAACGAGCTCGCGGCGCGGCGGGCGGAGGCGGCGGGCCGGCCCGCGCCCGCGGAGGTCGCCCGGGCGCATCACGGCTCGGTGTCGCGGCAGGAGCGCACCGAGATCGAGGAGGCGCTCAAGGCCGGCCGGCTGCCCGCGGTGGTCGCGACGTCCAGCCTGGAACTCGGCATCGACATGGGGGCCGTCGACCTGGTGGTGCAGGTGGAGGCGCCGCCCTCTGTGGCAAGCGGCCTGCAGCGGGTCGGGCGGGCCGGGCACCACGTCGGCGACGTCTCCCGCGGCGTCATCTTCCCCAAGTATCCCGGCGACCTGGTCGCCTCCGCCGTCGCCGCCGAGCGGATGCGGGACGGGCGGATCGAGGAGCTGCGGATGCCGCGCAACCCGCTGGACGTGCTGGCGCAGCAGGTCGTCGCCATGACCGCGCTGGACGACTGGCCGGTGGACGAGCTGGAGCGGACCGTGCGGAAGGCCGCGCCGTTCGGCGGGCTGACCAGGCCCGTCCTGGAGGCGGTGCTGGACATGCTCGCCGGGCGCTATCCGGGCGAGGACTTCGCCGGGCTGCGGCCGCGCATCGTCTGGGACCGCGTCGCGGGGGTCATCCGGGGCAGGCCCGGCGCGCAGCGGCTGGCGGTCACCAGCGGCGGCACCATCCCGGACCGCGGGCTGTTCGGCGTCTTCCTCGCCTCGGATACCGGCAAGCAGCCGCGCCGGGTCGGGGAGCTCGACGAGGAGATGGTGTACGAGTCGCGGGTCGGCGACGTGTTCGTGCTCGGCGCAAGCTCGTGGCGGATCGAGGACATCACCCCGGACCGGGTGCTGGTCACGCCCGCGCCCGGCCAGCCGGGCAAGCTGCCGTTCTGGCACGGCGACGCGCCGGGCAGGCCCGCCGAGCTGGGCCGGGCGATCGGCGCGGCCTGCCGCGAGCTGGCAGCGGCGCCCGAGGCCGAGGCGGCGCGCACCCTGGAGCGGGCGGGCCTGGACGCGGTGGCGGCGCGCAACCTGCTGCGGTACCTCGCCGACCAGCGCGCAGCCACCGGCTGCCTGCCCGACGACCGCACCCTGGTCGTGGAGCGGTTCCGCGACGAGCTCGGAGACTGGCGGGTCATCCTGCACAGCCCGTACGGCGACCGGGTGCACGCGCCGTGGGCGCTTGCCATCGCGGCCAGGCTGCGCGAGCAGTACGGCGGGATGGACGTGCAGGCGCTGCATGCCGACGACGGGATCATCGTCCGGGTGCCCGACGCCGACGAGCCGCCGCCGGGCGGGATCTCGCTCATCGACCCGGACGAGGTCGCCGACCTGGTCACCCGGGAGGTGGGCGGCAGCGCGCTGTTCGCGTCCAGGTTCCGCGAGTGCGCGAGCCGGGCGCTGCTGCTGCCGCGGCGCCAGCCCGGCCGCCGCACCCCGCTGTGGCAGCAGCGGCAGCGGTCCGCGCAGCTGCTGCAGATCGCCAGCAGGTACCCGTCGTTCCCGATCGTGCTGGAGACGGTCAGGGAATGCCTGCAGGACGTGTTCGACGTGCCCGCGCTGACCGCGCTGCTGCGGGACATCGCCGCCCGCCGGGTGCGCATCGTCGAGGTGGAGACGGGAACGCCCAGCCCGTTCGGTCGGTCTCTGCTGTTCCGCTACGTCGGCGCGTTCATGTACGAGGGGGACGCGCCGCTGGCCGAGCGCCGGGCGCAGGCGCTGTCGCTGGACCCGGCGCTGCTCGCCGAGCTGCTCGGCGGCGACGGGCCGCTCACCCGCGAGCTGCTCGACCCCGCGGTCGTCGCGGAGGCCGAACGCGACCTGCAGCACCTCTCCGAGCGCCGCCGCTGCCGCGACGCCGAGGACGTCGCCGACCTGCTGCGCACCGCCGGGCCGCTGACCGCGGCCGAGGTGGCGCGGCGGTGCGCCGGCGCCGACCCGGAAACGGCGGCCGGCTGGCTCGCGGAACTGTCGGCGGCCCGGCGCATCATCGAGGTGCGCGTCGCTGGCCGGCCGATGTGGGCGGCGATCGAGGACGCGGGCAGGCTGCGGGACGCGCTCGGGGTGCCGCTGCCGTCCGGGGTGCCCCGGGCGTTCACCGAGCCGGTCGCCGACCCGCTCGGCGACCTGGTGGCCAGGTACGCCCGGACGCACGGCCCGTTCGGCACCGCGGCGGTGGCCGGCCGGTACGGCCTCGGGACGGCCGTGGCCGCGCTGGCGCTGCGGCGGCTTGCCGCCGCGGGCCAGGTGATCGAGGGCGAGTTCCTGCCCGCCGGGCATGCCGTCCCCGCGGGGACCACCCCCGCCGACCTTCCCGCGGGGGCGCTGGCGGGCACCGCGCAGTGGTGCGACGCCGGGGTGCTGCGGCTGCTGCGGCGCCGGGCGCTGGCCAGGCTGCGCCGGGAGGCGGAGCCGGTGCCGCCGCAGGTGCTCGCCAGGTTCCTGCCCGGCTGGCACGGGATCGGCGGTTCCGGCGCGGCGCGGCGGCCCGACGCCGGTGCGGTGCTCGAGGCGGTGGAACGGCTGGCCGGGGCGGCGGTCCCCGCCTCGGCGCTGGAGACGCTCGTGCTGCCCGCGCGGGTGCCCGGCTACTCGCCTGCCCTGCTCGATGAGCTGACCTCGGCCGGCGAGGTGGTCTGGTCCGGCGCCGGCGCGACCGGCGGCGGCGACGGCTGGCTGGTGCTCGCCCCCGCCGACGCGGCGCCGCTGCTGCTGCCAGATCCGGGCGAGCTGAGCATGACCCCGGTGCACTCGGCGGTGCTCGAGGCGCTCGCCGGGGGCGGCGCGCTGTTCTTCCGCATGCTCAGCGAGCGGGTCGCGGCGATCGGCGGCCGGGTGCCCGACGATGCGCAGCTCGCGGCGGCGATCTGGGACCTGGTGTGGGCCGGGCTGCTCACCAACGACACGCTGGCCCCGCTGCGGGTGGCGCTCGGCGGCCCGCGGCGGAAGGCCGCCGCCGCGCCGCGCGCGGCACCGCGGCCCCGCCCCGTGGGCCCGGCCGGCCCGGCCGGCGCGGCGGGCGCGGCCGGCGCAGTGGGCACAGTGGGCGCGGTCGGCGCGACGGGCGCAGTGGGCTTCGGGCGGCGGTACGGGTTCGGCCGGCCGCCGATGCCGACGCGCGGCGGGCCGCCGACCGTGAGCGGCAGGTGGTCGCTGGTTCCCGGCCGGGCGCCGGGAGCCGAGGGCCCCGCGCCGGACGGCGGCGCGGCCGACCGGACCGCGCGGGCGCACGCGCTCGCGGTGGCCCTGCTGGAACGGCACGGCGTGCTGACCAGGGGCGCGGTCGCCGCGGAGCGGGTTCCCGGCGGCTACGCCGCGGTGTACCCGGTGCTGCGGGCGATGGAGGAAGCCGGCCGGTGCCGCCGCGGCTACTTCGTCGAGGGCCTCGGCGCGGCGCAGTTCGCGCTGCCGGGCGCGGTGGACCGGATGCGGGCGCTCGCTGACCCGCCGCCAGCGGCGGCCCGACGAGCGGTGGTGCTTGCCGCCGCCGACCCGGCTCAGCCCTACGGGGCCGCGCTGCCGTGGCCGGACCGGCCCGGCGAGGCGCCGTCCTCGCACCGGCCGGGCCGCAAGGCCGGCGCGCTCGTGGTGCTCGCGGACGGGCGGCTCGTGCTGTACGTGGAGCGAGGCGGGCGGACCCTGCTGTCCTGGACGGATGACGCCGGGCTGCTGGAGCCCGCCGCGGCGGCGCTGGCCGCCGCGGTCCGGGACGGCGCGCTGGGCCGGCTGACGGTGGAACGCGCCGACGGCCTGCGGCTCGGCGGTCACGACTCGCCGCTGGCGCGGGCGCTGGAATCGCAGGGCTTCCGCCCGACTCCGCGCGGGCTGCGGCTGCGGGCCTGACGAGGCATTGTGCGGAAAGGGCGTAGCCGCGGCACGCCGGTCAGTACCCTGGCCAGCAGGCGGGCGTGAGGCCGCGCACGGGCTGGCGGCGCCGCCGACGACCTCCATCCCGGGAGATGCGACATGACAGAACGATCATCGGGCCCGGACGGCCCGGATGACTGGGGCACCGACGGGTATACCCGCGGGCAGTACTACGGCTCGGGAACGGGCGGGCCGTACGGCTCCGCCAAGGACGACGGCTACGACGCCGGGGCCGCCGATCCGTTCGGCCGCCGGGCCGCGTTCGGCGCCGGGACCGGCGACGGGTACCGCGCACCGGCCGGCGGCTACGAGGCCAGCACCGCGGTTTACCGGGGCCGGAGCGCGGCAGCCTACGACGCCGGGACGGCCGGGGCATACGACACCGACACCTATGAGGCCGGGGCGGCCGGGACGGCCGGGGCCGGGACGGCCGGGACGGCCGGGGCCGGCGAGGCCGGGTTCTCCGGGACGGGCGCCGAGGTGCCGACGGCCACGATGCCCGCGGCGCCGCGGCGCCAGGCCGCCGACAGCAAGGGCTTCATCGGCGCGCTGTTCGACTTCGGCTTCACCTCGTTCGTCACGCCCAGGGTCATCAAGGTGCTCTACGTGCTGATCATGATCGGCACCATCGTGGGGGCGCTGGCGTTCACCATCACCATGTTCAAGATCAGCGCGACGCTGGGCATCCTGACGCTGGTCTTCGGCGCCCCGCTGTACGTGCTGATCGTGCTGGCGATCTACCGGGTGTTCCTGGAATTCTTCATGGTCATGTTCCGGATGGCCGACGACATCAAGGCGCTGCGCGAAAGCGGCGACCTCCGCTGACTCCGCTTGACCATCGGTCACGCCCCGGCAGGCCTGTTACCGATTTATCGGTATGGGTTTGGTGCCCCGGTACCGGTTTGGCGGCCGAAAACAGCCGCTGTAGCCCGACACAAGCACCAAACCCCGACAGATCTTGGTGACCTTTCCTCCTCGTCGCGCGGCTACCGGGGGGTCGCGCGGCTACCGGGGGTCGGCGACCGAGGCGAGCAGGGCGGCGCGGGCCAGGTCGAGGGCGGCCAGCATCGCGCCCTGCAGCACCGGCTCGCCGGCGACGCCGGTGGGCACCACCCGCGGCCGGGCCGGGCAGATGCCGGCCACCCCGGCTGCCACCCGGTCCGCCAGCGCGGCGCCGCCGGCCCGGCCCACCTCGCCGCCGAGCACCACCAGGGCCGGGTCGAGCACCACGCAGACCGACGCGACGCCGACGGCGACGCGGCGCGCGAGCTCGTCAAGGAACCGCTGCGTGGCGTCGTGGTCGCTTCGCAGCCCGGAGACGGCGGCCCGCACCGCCTCGGCCGCCGAACCCGCCGGCAGCCCGTGGGCGGCCGCGAGCGCGCGGACCGCAGTGCCGCCGGCCAGGGACTGGAACCCGCCGCTGGCCGGGTGCCTGATGTCGGTGTGCAGCGGCGCTCCATGCACCGGCAGGTAGCCGATCTCGCCCGCCGCTCCCGCCGCGCCCCGGTGCAGCCTGCCGCCGAGGATGGTGGCCAGGCCGAGCCCGCCGCCGAGCCACACCAGGACGAAGTCCTCGGCGCCGACGGCCGCGCCGGCGGCGCGCTCGGCCATCGCGGCCAGGTTCACGTCGTTCTCGATCACCACCGGCTGGTGCAGCGCGCCGCGCAGCGCCTGCAGCGCGCCCTCGTGCCAGGCCGGCAGGTTCACCGCCAGCCTCGGCTCGCCGGTGCGCGGGTCCACCACGCCGGGGCTGCCGATCACCAGCGCGCTCAGCCTGGTGACGTCCAGGCCCGCAGTGGCGCAAGCCCGCGCGACGGCGCCGCGGACCAGCTCCACCGGGTCGGCGGCGCCGTTGGGATCCACGCTGACATCGGCCACCCGGCGGCCGGTCACGTCGGCTACCGCGGCGCTGACCAGGTCGGATTCCATGTAGAGCCCGGCGACGTAGGCGCTGGACGGGACCACGGAGTACAGCGCGGCGTTCGGGCCGCGGCCGCCGGCCTGCTCCCCCGCGATGGCGACCAGGCCGCGTTCCTCCAGCCTGGCCAGCATCTGCGACACCGTCACCTTGGACACCCCGGTATATTCGCTGATCTGCGATCTGGTGAGCAGCTCGCCGCCGAGCAGCAGGTCCAGAGCGGCCCGGTCGTTCAGCTCCCGCAGCAGGCTCGGCGTGCCGGGCCTCGCTCCTCGTGGCTCTCGAGGTCGGAGTCGGTGCTGCATCGCGGTCCTTTCGTCCCGGGTCTTTTGTCTCGATCTGGCAACGGGTCTATCTTATAGGAAACTTACCTGTTAGTTTCAGCTCTACGGCTTACCGCAAGTCTCAACCAGAGTTCACCACCCGGAAGGAGCCAGCAGTGGGACTCAGGAAAATACCAGCCGCGCTGGTCGCCTCGTGCGCGGCGGCCGCGCTGGCGATTGCGGGCTGCAGCTCGGGCTCGAGCAGCTCGTCGAGCGCCGGGACGTCGGCGGCGGCACCGGCGCAGCTTACCGTCTGGCGGATGGGCGCCTCCGTCCCGTCCCAGGTCACCTGGATGAACGGCGTGATCGCCCAGTTCCACAAGGACTTCCCGCAGTACGCCAAGACCAAGGTCAAGGTGGTGTGGGTGCCGTGGACCAGCAACACCACCGAATGGAACGACGCGCTGGCCAGCGGCAAGAACGCCCCTGACATCACCGAGCTCGGCAACACCGAGACGCCGACCGAGGCGTCGCTCGGCGTGCTCGCCAACATCAGCAGCTACGTGAACTCGTGGTCGGGCAAGTCCGGCATCGTGCCCGGCATGCTCGCCAACGACACGCAGAACGGCGGCGTCTACGCGGTCCCGTGGTTCGGCGGCGTGCGCGGCGTGTGGTACCGCACCGACCAGTTCGCCAAGGCCGGCATCACCAGCCCGCCGGCCAGCTGGGCGCAGCTTGCGACCGACGCGCAGAAGCTGATGAAGACGTTCCCGGGCACGTACGGCATCGACGCGATCACCGATGACACCAACGCGTTCGCCAGCTTCATCTGGGGCGCCGGCGGCCAGATCGCCACCGAGAGCAACGGCACGTGGACCGCGGACCTGACCTCCCCCGCAGACGAGGCGGCCATCAAGTTCTACGTGTCCCTGTACCGCACCTACCACCTGTCGCCGGCGAAGTACATCGGCCAGACCGAGCTGGGCAACACCGGCTCGACCTCGGGCGGCGCGAACACCGACTTCGGCCTCGGCAAGCTCGACATGTACATCGACGGGCCGTGGGCGACGGCGACCATGCCGGCGAACTCGGTGGACAAGTCCAACTGGGCGTCGTTCCCGATCCCCAGCGAGAACGGCCCCAACCCGGCGCCGGTCTTCGCGGGCGGCTCGGACCTGGGCATCTTCAAGACCAGCAGGTACCCGCAGGCCGACTGGGACCTGATCTCGGTCATGGACAACCAGGCCAACTCCACCTCGTTCGCGAACCTGCAGGGCTTCTTCCCGCCGTACACCGCCGAGCTGACCGGCGGCCCGTACAAGTCACAGAAGTTCATGTCCGGCTTCGCCACGGCCGCCGCGAACAGCCAGATCGCGCCGCTGAACGCCAAGAACTGGTCGACGGCGGACACCGGCAAGTACTTCATCATCCCCGACATGCTGAAGTCGCTGATGAACGGCGCGCCGTTCGCCCCGACCGTGGCCGCGGCCAACTCGCAGCTGCAGGCCGTCCTGAACACCGGCACCGAGAGCTAGCCGGGCTAGTCTCCGCATGGTGAAAACCATCGAGCGCCGGCCGGGGCGCCTGGGCGTCCTGGCCGGCCGCCCGGCCGGGGCGGGGCTGGCCGTCCGCCAGCGCACCGCGATCTGGATCCGGCGGCGCCGGCTGGCCCCGTACCTGCTGCTGCTGCCGTCGCTGGCGGTGGTCGCCGCCCTGGTGCTGTGGCCCACGGTGCAGATCGCGGTCTTCTCGTTCCAGAATTACGGGCTGGCGCAGCTGGCCGGGACCGCGCCGACGCAGTGGGTCGGCCTCGGCAACTACTCGCAGATCCTGCACGACCCGGAGTTCTGGCTGTCGCTGCGGCTGAGCGTGATCTCCGCCGCCGTCATGGTCCCGCTGACGCTTGCCGTCGGCACCCTGGTCGGGCTGCTGCTGAGCCGCCTCGGCCGCAGGATGGCCGCGTTCGTCTCCTCGGTGTCGGTCCTCGCCTGGGCCACGCCCGCGGTCTCGGCGAGCGTGATCTTCGTCTGGCTCGCCACCCCGGACGGCGGCGTTGTCGACTGGTTCCTCACCAAGCTGCCGCACTGGCTGGGCGGCGGCGCGCACTGGGCGGGCTTCTCCTGGACGAACGCCGCGCTGCCCGCCTACACGCTGGTGACCGCGCTGGTGGTCTGGACCAGCTTCCCGTTCATCGCGGTCAGCGTGCTGGCCGGGCTGCGTGCCATACCGCCGGAGCTGCACGAGTCCGCCCGGGTGGACGGCGCGGGGCCGTGGCGGAGCTTCTGGCGGGTCACCTACCCGCTGCTGCGGCCGATCTTCCGGGTGCTGTTCCTGCTGTCGGTCATCTGGGACTTCGGCGTGTTCACGCAGGTGTACATCATTATCGGCGAGCTCGGCCAGCGCGACGAGTACAACCTGGGCATCTACGTCTACGCCACCGCGTTCCAGCTTCCGCCCGCCTACGGCCAGGCGTCCGCGCTGGCGTTCGTCCTCACGATCATCCTGCTCGTCATCACGGTCGGCTACGTCCGGGCATCGGTCAAGGAGGGAGCACTCCAATGAGGGGGCGCCTGACGCGCAGGACCCGGCGGGCCGGGCTGAACCTGCTCGGCCTGCTGGTCGCGCTGGTCACGCTGTTCCCGATCTTCTGGATGGTGTCCACGGCGTTCAAGCCGGCCACCGAGTGGTACACGCTGAACCCGCATCCGCTCCCGGCCCATCCGACGCTGTCGAACTTCCGCGCGGTCCTCGATGGCAGCGTCATCGGGCTGCCGTACTGGAACTTCCTGAAGAACAGCCTGTTCGTCACGCTGGTCTCGGTGCTGGCCTCCTCGCTGATGGCGCTGCTCGCCGCCGTCGCGGTGGCCAGGTTCCGGTTCAGGTTCCGCACCACGTACCTGATCATGCTGCTGATCGTGCAGATGCTGCCCATGCAGGCGCTGGTCATCTCGCTGTTCATCGACTTCCGGTCGCTGAACCTGCTGGACAGCCTGGTCGGCCTGATCCTGGCCTACACGGCGTGGGCGCTGCCGGTCACGATCTGGATGCTGCGCAACTTCGTGGCGGCGGTGCCGCGCGAACTGGAGGAGGCCGCCGCGATCGACGGCGCCGGGCCGGTGCGGGTCTTCTGGCGGATCCTGCTGCCGCTGGTGGCGCCGGGCCTGGTGGCGACCAGCGTGTTCGCGTTCGTGTTCGCCTACAACGAGTTCATCTTCGCGCTGAGCTTCCTCGGTGCCGACACGGCGAAGTTCACGCTGCCCATCTACGTCCAGTACTTCTACGGCAGGAACGGGGCGGACTGGGGGGCGATCATGGCCGCCTCCACGCTGTTCACGGTCCCGGTCATGGTCTTCTTCCTGCTGGTGCAGCGGCGGCTGCGGGCCGGCCTGGTCGCCGGGGCGGTGAAGGGGTGAGCGAGCCGCGGGTGCGCCCGGACCCTACGCTGACCCGGCTGGCCGAGGCGGTGCTGATCCCGCCGTTCCCCGGCCCGGAGGCGCCGCGCTGGATACTCCGGGCCCTCGGGCGCGGCCTGGCCGGGGTCACCCTGTTCGGCCACAACGTGGCCTCGCCGGACCAGGTGGCCGTGCTGACGGCGGCGTTGCGCGCGGCGGCGGCCGGCTCCGACCCGGTGATCGCGATCGACGAGGAGGGCGGCGACGTGACCCGGGTCGCCTACGCCGACGGCAGCCCGTACCCGGGAAACGCCGCGCTCGGCACCGTGGACGACGTGGCGCTGACCCGGGCGGTGTATGCGGCCATCGGCCGCGACCTGTCCGCCCTGGGCATCAACCTCGACCTTGCCCCGTGCGCCGACGTGCTCGGCGAGGCGGACAGCCCGGCCATCGGCACCCGGTCGTTCGGCGCGGACACGGACCTGGTGTCCCGGCACACCGCCGCGGCGGTGACCGGGCTTCAGGGCGCCGGCGTGGCGGCCTGCACCAAGCACTTTCCCGGCCACGGCAGGACCCAGACCGACACGCACGAGGCGGTCGCGGTCATCGAGGGCAGCCTCGAGGACCTGCGGCGCAACGACCTGCCCCCCTTCCTGGCCGCGATCGCGGCCGGGACGGCGGCCATCATGCCCGGCCACCTGCGGGTGCCCGGGCTCACCGGCCGCCTGCCCGCCACCGTGTCCGCCGCCGCGCTCACCGGCCTGCTGCGCGGCGAACTCGGCTTCACCGGCGTGATCGTCTCCGACGCGCTGGAGATGCGGGCGACCAGGGACATGTTCGGCGTTCCCGGGGCGGCGGTGCGCGCGGTCGCGGCCGGCACCGACCTGCTGTGCCTGGGCCGGGACGGCCGCGAGGCTGACTACCTGGCGGTGCGGGACGCGCTGGTCACCGCGGTCCGCGACGGGACGCTGCCCGGCGAGCGGCTGCAGCAGGCCGCCGGCCGGGTCGCGGTCCTGCGCGGCGGCCTGACCCGGCACCGGGCCGCCGGGATTGCCTCGGCCGCCGACGGCAGCGTCGGGCTCGCCGCGGCACGGCGCGCGGCGCGGCTGTGGGGGCCCCGGCCGACGCTGGTCAGCCCGGTGATCGTCGAGGTGGAGCCGCGGGAGAACATCGCGGCGGGACGGTTCGCCTGGGGCCTGGGCCCGTGGGCGGACGGCGTGCGCCGCGTGGATCTCGGCGACGGCCGCGGCCCGGCGGAGGCCGCCCCGGGCATCCTCGCCGCCGCGGCGGACCGCTCGCTGATCGCCGTGGTCCGCGACGCGCACCGCGACGCCAGCACGAGATCCCTGGTCACCGCGCTGCTCGCGGCCCGGCCGGACGCCGTCCTCGTCGAGATGGGCCTGCCGCTGTGGCGGCCGCCGGAAGGCACCAGCTACCTGGCCACCTACGGCGCGTCCCGGGCCAGCGCCCAGGCCGCCGCCGAACTGCTCGGCCTGGCCTGACCCGGCGCCGAGCCGGGACGAGGCGGCGTCCGGCCTGGATCGTCACCGCCGGGGGGTGCCGGAGACCCGGGCCGGGGTCACCAGCACGGCGACGCGGCGCTCGGCGGCCATGACCCGGTCATAGGCGCCGAAGTCGTCGTGCGTCCCGCCCGCCGCGGTGAAGATCTCCCGCAGCAGCAGCCGGAGCCGTTCGGCGTCCACGCCGGGCAGCGGGTCGTCGGGCCCGGCCAGGTCGACCGGTCCCTCGGCCGCCGCCCACTGCCAGCCCGCGCGGACGACCACGGTCGCCCGCGGCCGCGCCCGCAGGTTGGCCAGCCTGTGCGCCTCGCCGCGGCTGACCAGGCCGACCACCGGGGCTCCGGTGACCGGGTGCGGGAGCACGCCCGCGTTGACCACCGACGAGGCGATCGTCTGGTCCGCGCGCAGCGTCGACACCACGCACAGGCCATGATCGAGCGCCACCAGCCGGGCGAAGTCCTCCAGTCCGCTCACCGGTGCAGGGTAACCCGCGGCTGGTCCACGCCAACAGGGGGCGGCCCGGCCACGCCCGCCACGGAGGAACTCTCCCGCCTCGTCCAGGAACTCCCGGCCGCCGCGGTGATGAGCCAGGCCATGCCGCCCATCGTGTCCGGTCCGCGGGGCCGCAGATTGTTGACAATCTTGTCAGGTATCATGACGGCGCGGCCGGAGACGCGGCGCGACAGCCGAAGGGAGCCGGGTGAGTTCCGCCGATGCCATGCTCGTGATCAGCGCGCACGCGGCCGATTTCGTGTGGCGGGCCGGGGGCGCGATCGCGCTGGCCGCCTCGCGCGGCCAGCGGGTCACCGTGGTGTGCCTCAGCTACGGCGAGCGCGGCGAGTCCGCGAGCGCCTGGCGGGCGGGAAAGACGCTCGAGGAGGTCAAGGCGCTGCGGCGGGCCGAGGCGGGCGGCGCCGCGGCCGCGCTCGGCGCCGAGATCGAATTCCTCGACGCCGGCGACTACCCGCTGCGCGAGACCGACGAGCTTGTCGACCGCCTCGTCCGGATCTACCGGGAGGTCAGCCCGGCGGTGGTGCTCACCCACGCGCTCGCCGACCCCTATAACGCCGACCATCCCGCGGCCGGCCAGATGGCGCTGCGGGCGCGGGTGCTGGCGCAGGCGGCCGGGTATCCCGCCCCCGGCGAGCCGATCGGCGCGCCGCCGGTGTTCCTGTTCGAGCCGCACCAGCCGGAGATGTGCGGGTTCAAGCCCGAGGTCCTGCTCGACATCACGCCGGTCTTCGAGGCCAAGCGCAAGGCCATGGAGTGCATGGCCGCCCAGCGGCACCTGTGGGAGTACTACACGGACCTGGCGAAGCGGCGCGGCACGCAGTTGCGGCGCAACGCTGGGCCCAACCTCGGCCTGCCGGACGCGACGCTGGCCGAGGCGTACATGAGGGTGTTCCCGCACGTCACGGACAGGCTGGGCTGATGCGCGCCGTGATCGTCACCGGGGTGCCGCGGGCGGACCCCGGCATCGTGGCCGAGCTTGCCCGCCACGGCGTGGCCACCGTGCACGAGGCGATCGGCCGGGCCGGGTACCTGGGGCCGGGGCTGCGGCCGGTCCAGGACGGGGTGCGGATCGGCGGCACCGCGGTCACCGCGGTGTGCTGGCCCGGCGACAACCTGATGATCCACGCGGCCGTCGAGCAGTGCCAGGCCGGCGACGTGCTGGTGGTGACGACCACCTCGCCGTGCAGCGACGGGATGTTCGGTGAGCTGCTGGCGACCTCGCTGGCCGCGCGCGGGGTCCGCGGCATCGTGATCGAGGCGGGGGTGCGGGACGTGGCCGCGCTGCGCGCGATGCGCTTCCCGGCCTGGTCGGCGGCGGTCAGCGCCCAGGGCACGGTCAAGGAGACCCCGGGCGCGGTCAACGTGCCGGTGTGCGTGGGCGGCCAGGTCGTGCGGCCGGGCGACGCCATCATCGCCGACGACGACGGCGTGGTCCGGGTGCCGCGCGCCGAGGTCGGCCGGGCGGCGGAGGCGGCGCGGTCAAGGGCGGCCAGGGAAGAGCAGACGCGCAAGGCGCTGGCCGGCGGCCAGCTCGGCCTCGACCTGTACGGGCTGCGCGACAAGCTTGCCGCCCGCGGCGTGCGGTGGGTGGGCTACGGGGAGGCGCCCGATGCGGACCGGTGACGGGATCCGGTGCATGCTGATGCGGGGCGGGACGTCGAAGGGGGCGTATTTCCTCGCCTCCGACCTGCCGGCCGACCCGGCCGAACGCGACGACCTGCTGCTGCGCATCATGGGCAGCCCGGACCCGAGGCAGATCGACGGCATCGGCGGCGCCCACCCGCTGACCTCCAAGGTGGCCGTGGTGTCGGCCTCGAGCCGGGGCGACGCCGACGTCGACTACCTGTTCCTGCAGGTCGGCGTCGGCGAGGCTTCGGTCTCCGACCGGCAGAACTGCGGCAACCTGCTGGCCGGGGTCGGCCCGTTCGCCGTCGAACGCGGCCTGGTGCGCGGCGCGCCGGTGCGGATCTACATGGTCAACTCCGGCAGCGTGGCCACCGCCGCGTTCCCGGCGGCCGACGGCGCCGTCGAGTACGCCGGCGACACCGCGATCGCCGGGGTGCCGGGCACCGCCGCGGCGGTCGTGCTCGACTTCGCCGGGACCGAGGGCTCGGCGACCGGCGCGCTGCTGCCCACCGGGCAGGTCCGCGACCTCATCGACGGGATCCCGGTCACCTGCGTGGACAACGGCATGCCGGTGGTGGTCGTGGCCGCCGCCGACCTCGGCCGCACCGGCTACGAGACCGTCGCCGGCCTGGAGGCCGACGCGGAGCTGACCGAGAGGGTGCGCTCGCTGCGGCTGGCCGCGGGCAAGCTGATGGGGCTCGGCGACGTGTCCGCCACCACGGTGCCGAAGGTCTGCCTGGTCGCCGCGCCCGCCGACGGCGGGACGATCTGCACGCGCACGTTCATCCCGGTCCGGGTGCACGAGTCGATCGGGGTGCTGGGCGCGGTCAGCGTGGCGACCGCGATGCTGCTCGACGGGGCGGCCGGCGGCGGCCTGGCCGCGATCGCGCCGGGCCAGACCCGGTTCGACATCGAGCATCCCACCGGCCACCTGCAGGTGGAGGTCGAGGTCGACGCGGCCGCCCGGCCGCCGGCGGTGATCCGCTCCGGGGTGGTCCGCACGGCCCGCAAGCTGTTTGACGGCACCGTCTTCCCGCGGAGGTACCCGTGACCAGTCCCCGGCATCCGGCGGCGACGCGGCCACCGCTGCACGAGGTCGCGCACCTTGGGCACGTCGAGCTGCTGACCCCCGAGCCGGACAAGAGCCTGTGGTTCTTCACCGACATCCTCGGCCTGACCGAGAACGGCCGCGAGGGGAACTCGGTCTACCTGCGCACCTGGGACGACTACGAGCACCACACGGTCAAGCTCACCGCGCACGCCACCTCGGGCATCCGCCGGGTGGGGCTGCGGGCGTCCAGCCAGGCCGCGCTGGAGGCCCGGGTGGCGGCGATCGAGGCGGCCGGGCTGGGCATCGCGTGGAAGGACGGCGACCCCGGCATCGGGCCGACGTACCAGTTCCGCGACCCGGACGGGCACGAGATGGAGCTGTACTGGGAGACCGAGTGGTACACGCCGCCGCCGCAGCTGAGGCCGTCGCTGAAGAACCAGGCCCAGGCCTACCCAGGCCGCGGCGTCTGCGTCCGGCGGCTCGACCACGTGAACTACCTGGCTGCCGACGTGCCGCCCAGCGGCGAGTTCGTCAGGGACGTGCTCGGCGGCCGGGTCACCGAGCAGATCATGCTGGACGACGGCACGATCTCCGGCCAGTGGCTGCACTTCACCAGCAAGGGCTACGACCTGGTGTACACGCAGGACTGGACCGGCAGCCACGGGCGGCTGCACCACGTCGCGTTCGCGCCGGACACCCGCGAGGACATCCTGCGCGCGGCGGACATCTGCCTGGACCACGGGGTGTTCATCGAGACCGGGCCGCACAAGCACGCGATCCAGCAGACGTTCTTCCTCTACGTCTACGAGCCGGGCGGCAACCGGATCGAGCTGTGCAACCCGGCGGCGCGGCTGGTGCTGGCGCCGGACTGGCGCACCATCACCTGGACCGAGGCCGAACGCGCCAAGGGCCAGGCCTGGGGCCTGAAGACCATCGAGTCGTTCCACACCCACGGGACGCCGCCGGTGCGATAGCCCGGGGGCGGCCCGGCGGGCGCGGCCGGGATGGCTCACAGGCCGAAGACCTGCTCCGCGATGCCCTGGAAGAACGCCTTCTTGGCCACGGCGTCAAGCGGCAGCGCGTCCTGCGCGGCGACCTCGCCCGGCGCGTACTGGTACGGGTAGTCCATCGCGTACATCACCCGGTCCGGCCCGAGCACCTCGCGGCAGAACATGATGGCCGGCGCCCAGGCCATCCCGCTGGTCGTCACCCAGACGTTGGAGCGCAGGTAGTCGCTGGGCTTGCGCCGGATGGGCTTCATGGACGGGTACCGCCCGGCTTTCACGGTGGCCGCGTGCATGTAGTCGAGGCGGTACAGCCAGAACGGCAGCGCCTCCCCCAGGTGCCCGACCACGATCCGCAGCCGCGGGAAGGCGTCGAAGACGCCCGCGGTGATGATCCGCAGCAGATGCAGCCCGGTCTCCACGGCGAAGCCGTAGATCGCGCTGTCCAGGCCCGCCTCGAGCATCGGCCCGATCATCGTCCGCGGCGGGGTGTTCGGGTGCAGGTAGATGGGGGTGTCCAGGGATTCCGCCGCCTCGAAGATCGGCCAGAACTTCCGGTCGTCCAGGTACTCGCCGCCGGTATGCGAGTTGACGATCACGCCGGCCAGGCCGAGCCCGCGGCCGCGCTCGATCTCCTCCGCCGCGGCCGCCGGGTCCTGGGGCGCGATCGCGGTCAGCCCGCTGAACCGGTCCGGGTGCCGGCGGCACGCCTCGGCGAGCTGGTCGTTGGCGAGCGTCGCCATCGCGACCGCCCGGTCCCGGTCCAGGACCTGGGTGCCCGGGCAGGTCAGCGAGATGACCTGCCTGTCGATGCCCGCGGCGTCCATGTCCGCGATCCGCAGCTCGCCGAGATCGGCCAGCCGTGAGGTGACCCACGCCGGGCGTTCGGCCTTGCTGCGCAGGTAGAAGCCGTGCAGGCTGACGAAACCCGGGTCGTCGCAGGTCCCTTCCTCCAGCATCGACCGCCACAGCGCGATCAGCTCCGGCGGCGCGAACGCCTCCTCGGTGGCGATGCGCAGGTACTCGGCCACGGCAACGATTATCCGCGTTGCGGGGCCACGAACCACCGGCCGTTCCGGATTTTTTTCAGCGGCCGTACACTCGGCAGCCATGTACGCCAGGACCAACCCGGGCGCGGGACGGCTGCCGGCGCGGCACAGGCGCGTCCTCGCGATCGTCGCCGGGCTGGTCATCCTCGCCCTCGGCGGTCTCGGCACCTGGGCGGCGGTTGCGCCGGACCGCTACGCCGGTTCCGGGCACGGCTGCGTCAACGTCACGGTGCCGGGCTCGACCGGCGGGTCCACCCTGCACTACTGCGGAGCGGCGGCCCGGTCCTTCTGCCGCGGCGCGTTCCGGGCCGCGGACCGGGTCTCGCTGCGCGCCCGGCCGCAGTGCGTGCTGGCAGGCCTCGGCCCGGCCGCGGGCGCCAGCCCCGGGTCCTCGTAGCCCAGGCCCGCGCTTGTCACACGTCGACGATGACGGTGACCGGGCCGTCGTTGACCAGGGACACCATCATGCGGGCGCCGAAGACGCCGGTCTCGACGCGGGCGCCGAGATCACGCAGCGCCTGCACCACGGCGCCGACGAGGGGCTCGGCGACCGGGCCGGGGGCGGCGGCCGACCAGGACGGGCGGCGGCCCTTGGCCAGGTCGGCGTACAGCGTGAACTGGCTGATGACCAGCAGCGGGGCGCCGGTGTCGGAGCAGGACCTCTCCCCCTCCAGGATGCGCAGCCCCCACAGCTTGGCGGCGAGCCTGGCGGCCGCCTCCGGGGTGTCGTCGTGGGTCACCCCGACCAGGACGAGCAGCCCCGGCTCGTCGATCGCCCCGGCGAGGCGGCCGTCCACCGACACGCTCGCCCGGCTCACCCGCTGCACGACCGCTCGCATGGCACGGCAGACTAGCTGTCATGATCGCTGCGCCGGAAGCCAACCCCGTGCTGGCCGAGGTGGTGCGGTCGGGTTTCGTGGAGTCACGGCACCGCGGCGCGGCGGCGGGACTGGCCGCCGACGGGCGCCAGGTCCTCGCCGCCGGGCATACCGCCGTGCCGGTCCTGCCGCGGTCGTCGAACAAGCCGCTGCAGGCGGCGGCGATGCTGCGCTGCGGGCTCGGCCTGGACGGCGAACTGCTCGCGCTGGCCGCGGCCAGCCACTCCGGCGAGGACTTCCACGCCGACGGGGTGCGGAAGATCCTGTCCGGCGCCGGGCTCGGGGAGGACGACCTGCGCTGCCCGGCCGCCTGGCCGCTGGATGCACAGACCGCGCACCGGATGATCGCCCGCGGCGAGGGCACCGCCAGGATCCGGATGAACTGCTCGGGCAAGCACGCCGCGATGCTGGCCACCTGCGTGCGCAACGGCTGGCCGACCGGGAGCTACCTGGCGCCCGGCCACCCGCTGCAGCAGGCGATCCGCGGCGCGGTCGCGGAGCTGGCCGGGGAGACGCCGGCCGCCACCGGCGTGGACGGCTGCGGCGCGCCGCTGTTCGCGCTGACGCTGGCCGGGCTGGCGCGGGCGTTCCGCGCGCTGGTGCTCGCCGCGCCCGGCACGCCGGAGCGCAGGGTGGCCGATGCCATCCGCGCCCACCCGCAATGGGCGAGCGGCACCGGCCGCGACGAGCGGCGGCTGATGGACGCGGTGCCCGGGCTGCTGGTCAAGGGCGGCGCCGAGGGGGTGAGCGCGTTCGCGCTGCCCGACGGCCGGGCCGGCGCGGTCAAGATCGACGACGGCGCGGCGAGGGCGCGCATCCCGGTCACGGTGGCGGTGCTGCGCCTGCTCGGCGCCGAGGCCGGCGCCATCGGCGACGAGCTCGCCACGGTCCCGGTCACCGGCGGCGACGCCGTGGTGGGCGCGGTGCGCGCCGTCGGCCTGTGACCGCCGGGTGCTCAGCCGGTTCTGCCGGTGAGGGAGGCGCCGGGGCGCTCGGGTTGCCCGCACAGGGCGATCAGCTCGGCGGCGGCCCGGTGCCTGGCCCGCTGCGCGTCGGCCATCGCCCGGTCGTAGGCCTGCCGGTAGGCGCGGGCCCAGTGGCGCGTGCTCGCGTCGGCCAGCGGCCCGCCCGCCACCGGCGGCGGCTGGCCGTCGGTGCCGATCCTGACTCCATACCTGGAGGCGAGGTACGCCTCGTCCTCCAGGGCATCCCCGATCGCGGCCAGTTCGGCCGTCAGGGTCTCCACGATGGCCGCGGCCGCGGCGACGATCGCCGACAGCTGCGAGCGCAGTCCGGTGATCGAGTCACGGACCTGGCTCAGCGCCCGGTCGAGTTCCGCGTCGCCCGCGCAGGCCGACAGGGCCGCCCGGTGCTCGCCTTGCATGCACGTCATGACCGTCCCCGCGCCATCCGGTCCGCGGCAGCGTCAAATGCCGCCCCTCTACCAACAGGCACGGCCGCGGAGCCCGCCGGGTTCAGCCTTCTTTCTCTCCGGCCCGATGGCTCCCGCAGGGACGGACAGGTCGGCCCCGTGATGGCAGCCCCGAGCGGACTCAGCCGCCGGCCCGGCAGGCGTGGCATGCTGGTGTGGGTCGGAAACGGGAGGGTGGCCGTGGCGGATGGCTGGCTGACGTTCGACTGCTACGGGACGATCGCGGACTGGAACACCTGCATGCGCGGGGCGCTGGAGCCGCTGGTGGGGCCGGAGGCCGGCCGGCTGCTGGCCGCCTACCACCGCGCGGAGCTGGAGCTGGAGGCTGGGCCCGGGTGGATGCCGTACCGGGAGGTGCTCACCGCGGGGCTGGCCTGGGCGGCCGAGCGCGAGGGCGTCAGGCTGCCGGCCGGCGGCGAGCAGGCGTTCGTCCGGGCCTGGCCGGACATGCCGGTCTTCACCGACGCCGGGCCGGCGCTGACCGCGCTGCGGGAGCAGGGCTGGCGGCTGGCGATCCTGACCAACTGCGACGACGACCTGTTCGCCACCACCAGGCCGCGGCTGCCGGTGCCGTTCGACGCGGTGGTGACGGCGCAGCAGGTCGGCAGCTACAAGCCGGACCTCGCGCACTTCCGGGCGTTCGGCGACAGGGCCGGCGTCGGCAAGGCGGACTGGATTCACGTGGCGTGCAGCTGGGTGCACGACATCCTGCCCGCCGCCCGGATGGGGCTGCGCTCGATATGGGTGGACCGCGACCTGACCGGGCACCCGGCCAGGCTCGCCGCGCGGCGCATCACCGCGATGCGCCGGCTGCCGGACTCGGTCGCCGCCGTCAGCGCGATCGTGCCGCGCTGAGCGCGTCCGGGCGGCGCGGTGACGGCCGGGTCAGGGGCTCAGCGGCCCGGCGAACGCGGAGCTGTCGCTGGCGCAGCTTGCCGCCGCGGTGATGCCGCCCGCCGACTTGGCCAGGCCGGTGACTGCCGGGGACGGGCTGGCCGACGGCGAGGCGCTTGCCGACGCCGGGCGGCCCGGCGTCGCCGCGGGCGACGGCTGCGGGCGCAGCCCGGTGAAGTCGGCGCCGAGGATCAGCTCGATCATGCCCGGTGCCAGGCCGGGGACGGCGCGCGCGGTGACAGGAGCGATCTGCCGCTCCAGCGTGTTCACCGCGGCGGTCTCGGCGGCGGAGGAGTACTCGATCACCGAGGTGGCGTAGCCGAAGCTCGCGGCGTCCCCGGTGCCGGTCACGTCGAAGCCCCGGCTGGCCAGCGCCGCCGCGGCCCGGCTCGCCGCGCCGGCGGCGCCGGAGCCGTTCAGCACCTCGACCTTGACCTGGGACGGGCTGACCGTGAGCACCTGGGCGCCGCCGGAGGCGGACGGCGACGTCCGGGGGGCCCTCGGCACGGTCACGTCGTGCGCGATGGCGGAGAACACCGCGTCCGCCTGCGGCTGGGCGAACTCGACGCGGGCGGGGTCGGGGGGCCAGGCCTGGTTCGGCGCGGTGAGGAACTGCACGTCCCTGCCGGAGACGTTGCGCAGGCTCTCCGCGATCTGCACCAGGTCCGAGACCGTCATGCCACTATCGGTCGTCATCGAGGCGGCGGCGTCGGAGACCACGCGGAGCAGCCGGATCGGGTCCGACAGCAGGCCGCTGCTCAGCACGCCCTTGACGACCTGCGCGGACATGAACTGGTCCCGCTGGATCCGCTGCAGGTCCGACCCGGTGCCGATGTCCTCCCGGGTGCGCCAGAACGCCAGCGCCTGGATGCCGTCGATGTGATGCTCGCCGGCGGGCAGCCGCAGGCCGGACACCGGGTCGTTCACGGCGAAGGGGACGCAGACGTTGACCCCGCCGAGGTCGTTGACCACCTGGACGAAGCCGAGCATGCCGATCCCGATGAAGTGGTCGATGCGGATGCCGGTCACCTGCTCGACCGTCTTCCACAGGCACGACGGGCCGCCGACCGCCAGCAGCGAGTTGATCTGCACCCGTGCGGACGGGTCGGCCGGCTGGCCGGCGTAGCCGGGGCCGGCTTCGCAGGCGTACTGGGGCACCATGGTGTCCCGCGGGATGCTCATCACGGTGACGTCGTGCCGCCCCGGCGAGATGTGCACCAGCATGATCGTGTCGGTGTTGTCGCTTTGGTCATGGCCGGTGTGCAGCACGTACTGCTCGTGCGGCGTCAGGCCCGCCCGGCTGTCGTCGCCGTACACCAGCACGTTCATCGAGGTCGTGCTGTACTGCGGCGGGCGCTGGCCCAGGCCGACTACCGGGACCCTGGTGATGCTGTCGTAGATCGCGCGGTACTTCAGGTAGGCGGCGAGCGTCCCGGCGGCGACGATGGCCACCGCGGCCACGGCAACCCAGCGGAGCACGTGCCGCCTGCGACCTCGCGGCCGTCTCCGCATGCCTGACCTCCCGTGCGACTGGGGTTGGCCAGCCACAAGGAACAACGAGTGCGCGCTGCTGGCTGCTCCCGGGTTGTTACCCAGTTTGCCGGCGGTTCACCCGTGCCGCAGCGAGGTAAGAGGGCCGTAAGCGTCAGGTGTGGGCGGAGCCGGCGCGCAGCCGGCGCAGCGCGGCGCGGACCAGGGCCGGGTCGGTCGTGGTCCAGAACGGCGGCAGCGAGGCGCGGAGGAACTGGCCGTAGCGCGCCGTCGCCAGCCGGGGATCGAGCACCGCGACCACGCCGCGGTCGGTCATCGTGCGCAGCAGCCGCCCGGCGCCCTGCGCGAGCAGCAGCGCCGCGTGCGCGGCCGCGACCGTCATGAACCCGTTGCCGCCGCGCGCGGCCACGGCGCGCTGCCTGGCCGATGCCAGCGGGTCGTCCGGCCTCGGGAACGGGATCCTGTCGATGACCACCAGCTGCAGCGAGCTGCCGGGCACGTCCACCCCCTGCCACAGCGACAGCGTGCCGAACAGGCAGGTTTCCTCGTCCGCGGCGAACTGCCTGACCAGCTGGGCGGTGAGGTCGTCGCCCTGGCACAGCAGCGGGTAGCGGATGCGCTCGCGGAGCGCGGCGGCCGCCTGCTTCGCCGCGCGCATCGAGGAGAACAGCCCCAGGGTCCGGCCGCCCGCGGCGTCGATCAGCTCCTCGAGCTCGGTCAGGTACTGCTCGGGCAGCCGGTCCCGGCCCGGCGGCGGCAGGTGCCTGGCCACGTAGAGGATGGCGCTGCGCGGATGGTCGAACGGCGAGCCGACGTCGATCCCGGACCAGGCCATGCGCTCGCCGCCGGAGTCGGCCCGGGGGGCCGGGGGCAGGCCCCACTGGATCGCCAGCGGCGCGAACGAGCCGCCGAGGGCGAGCGTCGCCGAGGTCAGCGCCACGGTGCGCGTGCCGAACAGCCGCTGCCGCAGCACCGGGCCGACCTGCAGCGGCGCCACCCGCAGTGTCGGCGGCCGCCTGGCGTCCTCGGCGGGCGGGCGGTCGAGCCAGACCACCTCCTGGCGTTCGGTGATGTCCTGGCCGGCCGTCTCGATGATCCGGGCGGCGGTGCGGCGCAGGTCGTCCAGCGAGGTGAGGGCGATCTGGCACGCGGCCAGCCGCTGCGGGTCCTGGTCCAGGCCGCCGGCGCAGTCGGCGACCGCCTCCGCGCACGCGCCGGCCGCCTCGTGCACCGAGGCCAGCGTCGCGGCCAGCGTCACGGGCAGCGCGTCCAGCCGGCCCGGCGGCGCGACCTCCAGGTCGGCGGCGAGCGCGGCGGCGGCCTGGCGCAGGCCGTCGGCCGCCGCGGGCAGGCCCTGCTGCCCGGCGTCGGCCAGCCGGGCGCAGCGGCGGGCGGCGGCCTCGGCGGCGGGGCCGGACAGTTCCCCCGTCATCGCCGAGGTGACCCGGTCGGTCAGGTCGTGCGCCTCGTCGACGATGACCACGTCGTGGTCGGGCAGCACGTCGAGGCCCGACGTGGCGTCGATGGCGAGCAGCGCGTGGTTGGTGACCACGATCTGCGCGTCGGCCGCGGCCTCGCGGGCGCGCTCGGCGAAACACCGCGAGACGAGCGGGCAGCGCGGGCCGATGCATTCCTGCGAGCTGACCGAGACCTGGCGCCAGGCCGCCTCCGGCACGCCGGGGACCAGCTCGTCCCGGTCGCCGGTGCGGGTCTGCGCCGCCCACTCGTGCAGCCGCGCCACGTGCCCGCCCAGCGCCGAGGGCGGGCCGAGATCCGCCGTCTCGAACAGCACGTCCTGCGGGTCCTCGGCCACCCCGCCGCCCTCGCGGTGCAGGCACAGGTAGTTCCGGCGGCCCTTGAGGATCGCGAACGTCGGCTCCCGGCCGAGCAGCGGGCCCAGCGCGGCGGCAAGCCGCGGCAGGTCGCGGTCGATCAGCTGGCGCTGCAGCGCGATCGTGGCGGTCGCCACCACGACCGTCTTCCCCGTGGTCATCGCGTAGCGGACCGCCGGGACCAGGTAGGCCAGCGACTTGCCGGTGCCGGTCCCCGCCTGGACGGCGAGATGCTCGCCGGTCTCGATGGCGCGCTGCACCGCCTCGGCCATCGCGACCTGGCCGGGCCGTTCGGCGCCGCCGACCGCGGCGACCGCCGCGGCAAGCAGCCTCTGCACCGGGGGCGGCTCCGGGTCGGGCGGGGGTGGCTTCCGGTCACGGCCTCGGGACACGTCGGAACGGTATCGCGCCCGGGCCGGCCTGGCCAGGCGGCCGACCGGCGTGTCCCGGGCCGGGCAGCACAGGATCGTTCGGGTAAATTCTGGTGTTGATGAGAAGTGCTGAGCTGTTGACGGACGCGTTCGGGCGGGTGCGGGAGGCGGTGCACGCCGCCGTCGCCGGGCTGACGGCCGACCAGCTTGCGGCGCGGCTGGACCCGGACGCGAACTCGGTCGGCTGGCTATGCTGGCACCTGGCCCGGGTGCAGGACGACCACCTGGCCGACGCCTTCGGTGCCGCCCAGGTCTGGCCGCGGTTCCGCGAGCGGTTCGGGCTGCCGCTCGGGCCGCTGGAGACCGGGTACGGGCACGACTCGCGGCAGGTCGCCGCGGTGCGGGTGACCTCGGGCGCGCTGCTGACCGACTACCACGACGCGGTGCACGAGCAGACCGTGCGGCTGGTGTCCGGGGTCACCGACGCGGAGCTGTCCCGCATCGTGGACAGGTCGTGGGATCCGCCGGTGACGCTGGGGGTGCGTCTGGTCAGCGTGATCGCCGACGGGCTGCAGCACGCCGGGCAGGCCGCGTTCATCCGCGGCTGCCTGCTCAGGGCCGGGTAGCGGGCTGCAGTTCGTGCCGCCACGGCGGCTCGGCGCCCGCCTTGCCGACGGTGAGCGCCGCGACCCGGGCGGCCGCGGCGAGGGCGGCCCGCACCGCGCCGGGGTCGGCGAGCCGGTCACGGCCGAGGGCGTGCTCGACCCACCAGGCCAGGAAGCCGCCGCCGAAGGCATCGCCGGCCCCCACGGTGTCCGCCACCGCGGCGGGCGGCACGGGCACGCTGAGCTCGTAGGCCGCGGCGAAGGCCCGGACCGGGTCCGGTCCGTGGGTGACGAGCACGCACCCGGCGCCCGCCTCGAGCAGGCCGCGTGCGGCCTGCTCCGCGCTGGCCCGCGGCACCAGGAAACCGAGGTCCTCGGCAGAGGCCTTGACGACGTCGGCGCGCGGCAGGATCCGCTTGATCCTGGCGCGGTAGCCGCCGGGGTCGGGCGTGACGGCCGGCCGGCAGTTCGGGTCGAGCAGCAGCAGCGCGGCATCGGGCATCTCGGTCACCAGCCGCTCGATCCCGGCGGCCATGGGCTCGGCGACCAGGCCGAGCGACCCGATGTGCAGCGCGGAGACCCCGGCCGCGAGCGCCCGCCGGGCCGCGGGCAGGTCGAGGCGGAGGCCCGCGGTGCCCGCCAGGTGGAACCAGTACTCGGCCACGCCGCCCTCGCGCAGCGCCACCACCGCCAGCGCGGTCGGCTCGGGGACCGGGTCGGGCGCGGCGACCTGCACCCGGTCCTCGCGCAGCCGGGCGGCCAGCAGCGCGCCGAACGGGTCGGCGGAGAACCGGCCAAGGAACAGCACCGGCTGGCCGAGGCGGGACATCGTCCGGGCGGCGTTGAACGGGCCGCCGCCGGGGCTCGGGCGGATGCCGCCGTCGGGCTCGACGATCAGATCGACCAGGCTCTCGCCGGCCACCAGGATCACCGGACGATGGTAACCGGCGGCGGGCAGGGCTGCGCCGCGGCGGGCAGGGCTGCGCCGCGGCGGGCAGGGTTGCGTCGCGGCCGTGCCGGCATGAATAATGTTCGCTGCGCGGCACCGCTGCGGCGGCCGGCGCACTCGTGGGTCCAGAGACGCGGCCCGCCCTTCTCCCCTCTTCTTTCGGTGAATGGATGGTGGCCGGTCATGCCTGGAAAGCGCTATCCCGTCCTGTGGATCGGCACGGTGGCCGTCGTCACGCTGCCCGCCGAGATCGACGTGACCAATGCCGACGGGGTCCGCGAAGAACTGCTTTCCGTCCTCAACGAGGGCGCGGCCACGCTGATCGCGGACATGAGCGCAACGACGTTCTGTGACTCCGCCGGGGTGAGCGCGCTCGTGCGCAGTTTCCGGCGGGCGACCGCGAGCGGCGGTGCCATGAGGCTGGTGGTCGGCACCCCGGCCGTGCGGCGCGTGCTCGCCCTCACCGGCGTCGACCGCCTGGTCGAGGTGTACCCGAGCGTGGCCGCCTCGCTTGCGGGAACGCCCGGCCAGCCGCGGCGGGAAGGAGGCCAGCCGCGGCGGGAAGGAGACGAGCTCGGCGACCAGTCCCCGGCAGGCGCTAGTTGAACTCGAACGCGGGCGGCGGCTGCGGGGGCTCGCCGCTCACGCTCGTGACGATGGCGGCCGCCAGGTCGCGGAGTTTCACGTTGCCGTTCTGCGACGCGGATCGCATGATCTCGAACGCCCGGGCCTGGGTGCAGCGCTCCCTGGCCATGACGATCCCGAGAGCCTGGTCGATCACGGCCCGGGTGGCCAGCGACGAGCGCAGCTGCGCGATCAGCGCCGCGTGCGATGCCATCCGGACGGCGAGGGCGACCGCGCCCCCCGCGTTGTCGGCGAATGCCTCCGCGCGGCTTGCCTCGGCGGCGCCGAAGGCGGAGGCGGTCCGCGCGTACAGGTTCAGCGCGCCGACCGGCTCGCCGTTTGCGCTCAGCGGCAGCGCCAGGCACGACCTGATGCCGCGGGAGGCGGCGCGCTCCTCGAACTTGGGCCACTGCGCCCCGGCCGCCGTATCCTCGATCCGCACGGTGCGGCCGCCGCGCAGCGCGTGCAGGCAGGGGCCGTCGTCCAGGGCGTACTGCATCTCGTCTATCTCGGCCGCGACGGGGTCGCTGCACGCGATCGTGACCGGCCGCCCGTTGGACCTCATCGTCATGCCGCAGGACAAGCCGCCCTTGACCAGTCGGGCCGCAAGCACCGCCATCTCGTGCAGGAACTGATGGATGCTTTCGGCCTTGAGCAAGCTGTCATGCAGCTTCTTGCAATCTCCCCCGGGACTTTCCTGTGCCACGTCAGGCTTTGTGAGCCCTATCATCGACGCACCTATCCGGCGTATCCTCACGGCGTTTCGCTGCTTTCTGCTACCCGTAGCCGGCACGGTAAACGCCGCAGTGACGCTCGTCACGGCGCCGGCTTGCCGGGCCCGGCGGTTACCGCGGGCCGGCCGAATCGCGCACGCGCCGCAGCACCGCGGTGTGGCTGTCCAGCGCGGCCCGGCCGGTCCGGGTGAGCGCGACGCAGGTGCGCGCGGTGCTTTGGGCCCGCCCGGAGCGGCGCGCCGGCGGCGTGGCAGTGGCATGCTGAGGCCTGTGGAGCTGCTGATCGCCGTCAACCCCGACCCGGGCTCCCGGCTGCCGTACCTGCTGCGGCTGCCGCTGGCCGGCGGGATGGTGTTCCGCACCTCGGGCACCTGGCCGCGGACCACGGCGCTGTACTGCTACCCGGTCCCGGCGAGCGAGTGGCCGGAAGACCCGGAGATCGTGGAGCGGGTGCGGCTGCGCTCGTGCGTGCGCCGCGGCGCCGCCATCGACCTGGTGCTGGACCGAGGCCGGGAGAACCGGTCCCAGCTTGTGTTCACCACCGCCCGCGGCCGGGACGCGGTGTTCTGGCAGTCGCCGCGGACCCGCAAGCAGGCCCGCCCGGGCGTGCGCACCCCCACCGCCCGGGCGGCCGGGATCGCCGGCCTGCAGATCGTCGCCGACAGCCACGAGCAGTACCCGTACCGGTTCGCCGCCCAGCAGGCCACCGTGGTCAGGCGGGCGCTGCCGTGCGGCGACTACGGCGTCGTGGCCGGCGGGCGGCTGGTCGCCTCGGTGGAACGCAAGTCGCTGGCCGACCTGACAGCCAGCCTGACCAGCGGCAGGCTCCGCTACGCGCTGGCGGACCTGGCGGCGCTGCCCCGGGCCGCGGTCGTGGTCGAGGACCGCTACTCGGCCGTCTTCAAGCTGGACCGGATCCGCCCGGCGCTGGTGGCCGACGGCCTGGCCGAGCTGCAGGTCCGCTGGCCGGAGGTGCCGATCGTGTTCTGCGAGACCCGGCAGCTCGCCGAGGAGTGGACCTACCGGTTCCTCGCCGCCGCCCGCGCCTGGGCCGACACCGAGACGGACCTGCCCGGCCACGTCATCCCCGTCACCGGCCCGGGCGGCCTCGATGACGCGCCCGGGGCTCCCGGCCCGGCCGCCGCCGAGGTCCGCGCGTGGGCCCGCGGCCAGGGCATCCCCGTCCCCGGCCGCGGCAGGCTCCGCCCCGAGATCTGGGACGCCTGGCGAGCCGCGCACCGGTCCGATGGCGACGACCAGGATGCAGACGCCGCACCCGGTCCCCGGGCCAGCCTCGGCGGTCCGCTCGCGGCTGGTGCGGGTTGCCCGGCTGGCTCCAGAACCGGTCGAGGGCGGCGCTGACGATGCCGGGATGCTGGACGTGAGGGTAATAGCCCGGGACGCCCGGCAATGTCGCGCCGATGCGGGCGGCGGCGACCATGGCCGCCGCGCCGCCGTAGCAGTGCCCGACCAGGTGGGCGGCGTCCCCGGGGCAGGCCGGCGATGTCGGCGGCGTCTTGCTCGTAGTCGCCGCGGGACTGTCCGGGCTGGCGCCGTAGCCGCGGCGGTCCATCTCGACCAGCCGCATCATGCCCCTCCGGCTAGGCGTGGTCCGCCTCGTGCCGCTGCGCGATTTCCTGGGCGATGATCAGGTCTTCGAATGCGACTCCCACGGACTTGAACAGCGTCCGCTGTGCCGGGTCCACCGGCACCTCGCCTGTCACCAGCTCGCTGAGATCAGCCACGATGGCGTGCTCGCCGATGATGCCGCTGCGGAGCGGGATGAGGATGTCGCCGGCCTCGGCGAGCGCTGCGGCGCGTGTCTCGACGACGATGGCCGAGTGCGCCGCGGTGTAGTCGTCGACCTCGCGCGTGCCGGGCTGGAACGAGCCGACGGCGGTGACGTGGGCGAACGGGCCGAGCAGGCGGCCGTCGAAGACCGGGACAGGACTGGCGGTGCAGGTGCAGACGATGTCGGCTTCGGCGACGGCTTCCCGCCCTTCGGCCCGCGCGTCTAGCCCCTGCCCGCGCAGCTCGCCGGCCAGCGCGGACGCCGCTGCCGGCTGCCGGCTCACGATGGACACGCGCCTGATCGGCCTGACCGAGGCCATGGCCGTCACATGGCCGCGGGCCTGGATCCCGGTCCCGAACACGACCAGCGCCTCGGCACCTGGCATCGCCAGCAGCTTGGCGGCTACCGCGGACACGGCCGGGGTGCGCAGTCGGGTGATCGACGCTGCGTCCAGGATCGCCCGGACGGTGAGCTCGGCGGCGTCGAACAGCACGTAGACGCCATTCACGCGGGGGATGCCGGGCGCCGGGTCGCCAGCCGCCACCGTGATGATCTTCACTCCCAGCCCGCCGAGCGCCGCGGCCGGCATGGACAGCAGCTGGCCGCCCGGCACCGGGCTGACCGACCGCGGGATCTCCGGGCCGGCCTCGCGGGCCGACCGCCAGGCTCCCTCAAGCAGGGTAATCGCATCGGGCATGGGCATCAGCTGGTCGATGGCCGCCGCGCCGAGGAACGGGACCGGGCGGCTGCCCCGCGTGGACGTTGCCATCAGCAACCCCCTGTCGTGCCATCCCCGCGGCCGTCGCAGCCGCCGACGAGGGCGCTGTCATGGCAGATGATGACCTGGCCCACGCCGAACGGGGAAGGATCGCCGGCCTTGGTCACCGTGTGCCCCCTGCGCTGGAGCTGGTCGGCCAGGTGCCACAGTACCGGCTCGAGGAGCACGCGGCCGTCGGGTTCCACCCTGAAGCGCGCCGCGTCAAGCGCGGACTGGGGATTGGCGCGCTCGTCAAGCAGGCGGGTGATGACTTGCAGGTGGGCTTGCGCCTGCATGGCGCCGCCCATCACGCCGAACGGGCCGAGCAAACGCCCGCGCTGGAGCAGCATGCCCGGCATGAGCGTGTGGAAGGGACGAGTCCCTGGCGCGAAGCCGCTTGGCCCGGTTCCAGGTGCCGCGAACCCCGCGGCGCGGTTGTGCAGGGTGATCCCGGTCCCGGGCGGCGTTATCCCGGAGCCGAAATGGTGGAACAGGCTCTGGATCAAGGAGACCGCGTTGCGCTGTTCGTCGACGACGCACAGGTAGCTGGTGCCACCGGCGCTGGGGGGTGCGGCGTGCAAGGTTAGTGAGCGGTCGCCGCGGATGAGCGCTCTGCAGGCGGTGATGTAGCGAGGCGTCAGCAGGTCGGCGGGCGGCGGAGCGTCGCCTACCAGCCGTCTGGCGTCGGCCAGTGCGATCTTCGCCGCCTCGATCAGGCGGTGCAGGCGGCTCGCCGGGTCGTCTGGGCCGGTGTCCCGGGAGATCGCGAGCGCCTGCAGGGCGGCGATGCCCTGGCTGTTGGGCGGCAGCTCGCACACCTGGAAGTCGCCGACGGTCAGCCGCAGCGGCTCGACCCATTCCGAACGGTGCGCGCGCAGGTCGTCGGGCGACAGCCAGCTGGCGTTTGCGATCGCATCCGCGATGGCGCCGTCGTAGAGGGCGGCTGGCCCCCGTTCGGCGATTGCCGTCAGCGTGCGCCCCAGGTCGGGCATGCAGTAGCGCTCCCCGCGGCGCCGGGCCGGCGCCGCGGGGGTCGAGAGGAGCCCGGCCGGAGCCGTTGATGGCGTGGAGTTCGCCGCCGAACCAGATCTGGGCGAACCCGTCCCCGCCCGGGCCGCATTCGCATGGCTCGGCGACCGTGAGCACCGCTGCCGCGGCCAGCGCGGCGTCGACGGCGTTTCCGCCGGCGTCCAAGGCGCCGATCGCGGCCCGGGTTGCAAGCGGATGGCTGGTGGCCGCCATGGCACCGCCGAGGATGCCCGGCTGTCGCGGGAAGCCGCTGTCCGGCTGGGTACGTGGGTGAAAGCTGTCCTCGAGGTTGACCGGCATCCGACCTCCTGTGCTGCGGCAAACGAGGGGCCCCGCGTGGTTGTCGGCCCTGGCGTTACGCCGAGCTTCTCGACCACGCGTCCACTCCGACCGCGAGCAATATCACCGCACCCTGGAAGATCTGCTGGTAGGTGGCCGCGATATTGAGCAGGTTGAAGCCATTGCCGATCAAGGTCAGCAGCAACACGCCTAGCATCGTGCGCCAGATGGCGCCTGCTCCGCCATAGATGCTGGTGCCGCCGATCACGACCGCCGCGATGACGGTCAGCTCGATGCCCATCCCGGCGGTGGGCTCGGCGCTTGATACCCGCGACACGTCCAGCACCCCGGCCAGCGCGGCCGCGAGCCCCGACATCGCGAACGTGGCGCCGCGGATGAGCTTGACGTGGACCCCGGCAAGCCGGGCCGCCTCGGCGTTGCCGCCCACCGCGTACACGTAGCGGCCGAAGGTGCTGCGGGCCAGCAGGAAGCCGCAGATCGCAGCGAACACGAGCCATGCGATCACCTGGTAGGTGAGTCCCCAGGAAAGCCCGCCGCCGAGGACCGCAAATGACCGGCCGGTAGCGGTCACCAGGAATCCTCCGGTCATCACCAGCGCGACGCCGTAAAAGACGAACTGCGTGGCGATGGTGGCGATGAAGGCGTTGATCTTGCCGACGGTCGTGAGCACGCCGTTGACGCAGCCGATAAGGAGGCCGGCCAGGATCCCGGCCGTCAGCGCCTCTGGCGCCGCGAGGTGCCCGAGTGACAGCTTCACCGCAACAATGCCTGCGACCGCGTAGATGGCGCCGATGGACAGGTCGAAGCCTCCAGCGATGAACACCAGTGTTTCCGCGCATGCCATGATCCCTACCTGCGCCGATTCGTCGAGCACGTTCAGCAGGTTGCGGGACGTCAGGAAAACCGGGCTGGCCACGCTGAGCACCACGAAGATCGCGACGAAGCTGCCGGCTATCCCGTAGTCGCGCAGCGAGCGGAATCGCGCAAGGCGCGGCCACCGCCGGACACGCCCCGTGCTGGTTACCGGCCTAGCCTGCAGTGACGGGACTTTCACGGTTTTGCTCCAAAGCCGCCAAGCGCCGCGTCCAGAATGCCTTGCTTCGTTGCGGCCTCGCCCGGGAAGCAGGCCGCGATGCGGCCGTCTTTCAAGACCAGCACGCGCGCCTTCAGATCCAGCGCTTCCTCCGTATCCGTGGTGGCAAGCGCGACCGGGATCCCGGCTTGGGCCAAGTCGGCCATCGCGGTATGGATCGCCCGCCGCGCGCCGACGTCGACGCCGATGGTCGGCTCGATGGCCACGACGACGACCGGTTCGGCAAACAGGGCTCGCGCGAACAAGACTTTCTGCTGGTTGCCTCCGGACAAGGTCCGCATCAGCGCGCGCGGCCCGGCACAGCGAATAGAAAGGTGTCTGATCAGCTCCGCTGTCATGGCAAGTTCGCGGCGGCGCCGGATCACCCCGAACCGGCTCAATTTACGCAAGCTGGGAAGGGTGATGTTCTCGGCGACCGAACGATCCGGCAGGATTCCCTGGGAGGCCCGCGACTCCGGGATGAAGGCGATGCCCTGCCGCCACGACAGGCTTGGCCGCCTCACTGCCTGCCAGCCCCTTGCCGTGGCAATCTGCACCCGCCCAGCCGAGGGCCGGTCAGCGCCTGCCAGCACCCTGGCGGTATCGCTGGCCCCGCTGCCAATCAGGCCGGTCAGCGCGAGCATCTCGCCACGTGACACGGTGAGGCTCACCTCCGAGAGCCCGCGCCGGGATACCCCGTCTGCGGCGAGGACGGCATGGCTGTTGTCCGGCTGCCGGGCCACAGGCGGCCGTGCCGCGAGCGGCGGCCGGATGCGGCCGCGCCGAGGCGGGCCGGCCGCATCCGGTTCTTGGCCGATCATCGCCGTCACCAGCGACTCGCGGGTCTGCCCGGCTGCGGGACCGGCCTGGACTACCTGCCCGTCACGCAAGACCGTGATATCGTCGCAGCTCTCGGTGATCTCCTCGATGGCGTGCGAGACGTACAGGATGGCATGGCCCTGATCTCGCAGCGCCGCCACGGTCGCGATCACGCTCCGCACTTCCTGATGCCCGAGCGCGGCCGTCGGCTCGTCCATCACCAGAAGTTGCGCTCCCCGAGCCAGGGCCCGCAGGATCTCTACCTGCTGTTGCTCAGGCGCGCTCAACTCGGCAACGGTGCGCTCGGGCGGCACCTGTATCCCGGTTGCCTCGGTGAGCTCACGGTAACGGCGCCGCAGCGCACGCCTGCTCACCACCGAGCCGAGGGCCCGCGACTCGATGCCCAGGAAGACATTCTCGATGACGCTGCGGGCGGCGACCAGGTTGCGCTCCTGGCCGATGTAGGAGATCCCGTGCCGCAGGGCCTGACGCGGCGAGGTGAGCCGGACCTCGCATCCCCGCAACAGCAGGGTCCCGGAGTCCGGCGTGATGACACCAGCGACGATCTTGGACAGCGTTGACTTGCCTGCGCCGTTCTCGCCGATCAAGCCGTGCACCCGCCCGGGGCGGGCGCTGATGCCGACATCACGCAGCGCCTGCGTTGCGCCGAAGGTCTTGATGATGCCGACCGCCTGCAGCAGCGGGACGGCTCCGCCGCCACGCTCGGCTCCGCCGGTGCTCCCGCGACCGGGTATCGCCGGGCCGATCATCACAGGCCCGCCGCGGGCCGGACACCGGCTGGCACCAGCCGGTACACGCGCGCCGCCGTATCGTGCAGCACCTGGCGCTGCTCTGCCGACGACAGCTCGGCGATGATCAGTCGTACCGCCTCAAGCAGGCGACGGTACCCGCTGTAGAGCCGGTCAACGGGGAAGTTGCTCCCGAAGGCGCACCGGCCTGGCCCGTAGATCTCGAGCGCCTCGGTGAGGAACGGCCGGACAGTGTCGACCGTCCATGCATGGTCGAACATGCCGAGTCCGGAAAGCTTGACAATCACCCGCTGGTTGGCCGCCAGTGCCCGGAGCCCGCGCCTCCACAGCCGCAGCGTGTCGGCATCCTTGCGCAGCGGCATCCCGGCGTGGTTGAGCACGACGGCGGTGTCGCTCCCCCGCAACGCCCGGGCGGCGGCCGCCATCTGGGCCGGATACACCGACAGCTCGAAATGCAGATGGTGCTCGGCCAGGCGCCGCATGCCGCGGAGCCACCGCGGATCCTGCATCAGGTCCACCCGGGCGGCGACCCTATACCGAGGGTCAGGATCCCAGTTGAGTGTCTGCCGGATGCCCCGCACGTTGGGGATGGCCGCCAGGGCTTCCAGATGCTCGGGGAGGCTGGGATCGGCCAGGTCAGCGTAAGCGACGATCCCGTGCGGGTAGCCATGCTGGTCGGCGACCGACTGCGCCCAGCGCGCCTCGGCGACTGCCTGCCCTGCAGCCCAGCCGCATTCGACGTACACCGAGCGCGTGACACCCGTTCCGGCGATGTCGCGTAGGTAGTCAGCGGCGAGATAGCTCGTCCAGATCGGCGTCATGTCACCCTGAAACGCCGCCGGTGGCGGCGGCGTGTGCAGCCAGGGCGGGTTGTCAAGCCGCGAATCCCACAGATGATGGTGAGTGTCAATCACCGGCTCGCGGTCGTGCGGCGGCTGCGGGACGCCGGGTTCAGTGTGGTCCTCGCCCGCGGTCATGGCGTCTCCGCCTGCCGTGCCGAATCAGCGGCCGGGGCATGCCGGAGCAGCAAGCTGATCGTCGCGGACAGGTCATCGTCGACGGGCGCTTCCGGCTCGGATAGCCCCGCCCAGATCCCGCGCGCGTGCCGGAGGTGCCGACGAGTCAGGTGCTCTGCCCGTGCCCGGTTCCCGGAAGCCACAGCGGCCAGGATGGCTGCGTGCTCGGCCGCTGATTCCTGCAGCAGCCCTTCCTTGAGCAGGTGGGATAGGCCATAGAGCCGTGTCTGGTCGCGTAGCTGCCCGGCCAGCACGGTGATCCGCTGGTTGCCGAACATGCCGATCAGGCCGCCGTGAAAGCGGCGGTCTGCTTCCAGGAAGCCGATCAGGTCACCGCTGGCCGCGCACTGCTCGATCTCCGCGCAGATGGCGCTGAGGCGCGCATGGTCGGCGGCAGCGATCGTGCGGCCGGCTACCTCGCCCGCTACCGGCACCTCGATGAGCATCCGCAGCTGCACGATCTCGTCCAGATCGCGCGGTGACAGCAGCGTGACCTTGAAGCCGCGGTTGCGCACGGGGGTGACCAAGCCCTCGCTCGCCAGGTCGACCATCGCCTCGCGCACCGGCGTCACCGATACTCCCAGCCGCGCGGCCAGCGCCCGGGCCGAGTACACGTGGCCGGGCTCAAGCTCGCCGGCAACGATAGCGCCGCGCAGCGCGCGCACTGCCTGCGCCCGGAAACTATCGTCATGCAAGCTCTGCAGCATCGTGGTATGAGCGTCCGTCATCGGTTGATGTCCCCTGGCCATCGCCGTACCACAATTTTGCCCGCTGCCCGGGACGGGAGCCATTCCTCCCGTCCCGGAGACGGGCTACAGCCTTGGCGGCGGTTCCCAGGGCGCGGCGCTATCCGGTCCACTGAGCCTGGAAGTTGCCGATGTCCGCCTTTGTTATCAGCGGATTTTGGTGGGTGTAGGTTGCCGGGTCAACCCCCTGCGGCGCCAGCTTGGGGTTCGCGATGTGGCTGAGCAGAATATCGAGGCCGATGCGGCCGATGGACTGCGGCAGCGTCACCACCGTCCCGTACCAGCGCCCGGCACGCACCGCGGCGATGCCATACTGGCTCGCGCCAAGGCCGATCAGCTTCACCTTCCCCTGCATATGCAGCGCGTCGACCGCAAGCTCGGCGCCACGCGTCATCTGATCACCCGTGGAGAGGATCACATTGAGATTCGGGTGAGCCGTGAGCAGGTTCTTCGCCACCCCCTCGGCCGGTCCGGCGAGGAACTGGCCGCCACCTTGGATGGCCACCACGTCAATGTTGGAATCCGCGGGAGAAGCCGCCTTATAGGCTGCCATCTGGGCCTTGAAGCCGGCGATCATGTTGTCGTCGCCGCTGGTGCCGATCTCGCCGGCGATGAACGCGACCCGGCACGGGTTGAAGCCGCGGCACGCATCGACCGTCATCTCCCCCAGCTGGTGGCCCCAGGTGACCTGCGGCGTCAGCACGGATCCGGCGAGCCCGGGGATCTGAGGCTCGTATGTCGTCGCGCTTGGCCCGACTGGGACATTGAGCGTCACAACCGGGATGCCGGCCTGGATCGCCTCCTTGACCGCCGGCACGATCCCCACCTGATCGTTAGGCTGCAGCAAAATGCCCTGGACATTGTGCTGCGCGACGATGGTCTGGATGTCGTTGTACTGCGTCTGCGCCGAGAAGCCGGTGTCGTACTTGACGAACTGGACGTTCTTGCCCTTGGCCGCGGCCTGCGCGCCCTGCAGCATTGCCTGCGTGTAGCTGTTTGCCAGCACCATCACCCAGGCGACCTTGATGGGTTTGGAGCTGCCTGACGCTGCAGCGGTGCTAGTCGATGACGACGAGCTGCACGCCCCGAGGGCAAGCACGACAGCGGCCGCCGTCCCGGCCAGGGTAGTGCGCCGGACTCGTGATGACATGGGCAGCATTGGCACACCTCCCTTTCTGAAATGTAAGGTATCAGGTGTGACATGTCTTAGCCAGACTCGGAGTCTGCCCACGGGCCAGGACCCGGCAGGCGAGCTGCCGCCAGCGGTAACCCAGTGACAGCCGCCGCCGAGTCCGGTCTGGTACTGACGCCGGTCGCCAACCTTGCCAGCGGGCATGAGATGCGTCTGCACCTATGGCGGCTGGCCGGCCCGCGGCCCGGGCCGGCCGTCGGGCTCATCGCAGGCGTCCACGGTGACCAGACGACAGGCGTGGAGACCGTGCGCCGCCTGGCGGCATGCTTGGGCGGCGAGCTGCTGGCCGGGACGGTCCTTGCCCTGCCCGTCGCCAACCCATACGCATACCAGGCTCGCAGCAGGCACTCGCCGATCGACGGGAACAACCTGAACCGCCTGTTCCCCGGAGACCCGGATGGCGAGTTCTCCGCGCAGCTGGCGTTCGTCATCTACGACCAGGTAGTCCGCAGATGCGACTATGTCATCGACTTTCACTCCGGCGGCAAAGACGCGACCGTCGACTTCGCATACGCCTACGGCGATGCGCACGTGGCGCGGTGGTTCGGCTGCGAGCTGCTGCTCCCCGGGCCCGCCTATCCGGGGGCACTGTCGCCTGTCGCCGATGCCGCCGGCATCCAGGTAGTGGCCGCCGAACTGGGCGGCGCCAACCAGCGCAATGAGTACTATGTCCGGCGCGGGGTCACCGGGGCGCTGAACGTCCTGCGCCACCTCGGCATGCTGCGCGACGAGCCGCAGCTACCGCGGCGGCAGGTGCGGCTTGGCAGCTACACGGTCGTCCGGCCGCACCATGGCGGCATCCTGGTCTCCGGCACCGATTCCTCCAGGCTCGGCGACACGATCGCAGGCGGAACGGAGCTGGGTCGGGTGGTCAGCCCGTACACCGGCGCTGAGCTGGAAACCCTCACCGCGCCCTACGCCTCGTCGGTCCTGGCGCTGACGCGGGAGACCGTGACGGATATCGAGGCCGGCGACTATGCCTTCATCTTGGGCGACGGCTCGACCGCCGACAACGGAGGCGCGCGAGCCGACCCTGGCGGACGGGGCGCAGGGTGCTGACGCCAGCCGCGGGGCCAGCGCAGGCCGACGGTGCCGGCAGCTGCGGCCGGTTCACCATCTACGGTGCCGGCGCCATCGGCGGCATGCTCGCCGCATACCTGGCTCACGCCGGGCACGACGTGACGCTCACCGACCCGGACGATGATTACCTGGCAGCGCTGGAAGCCAGCGGGCTGCGGGTCGTCAACGGCATCGAACTGCGGGCCGCGCCGCGGATAGTCAGCAGCACCCGGCTGACCGGCCCGCTGCCGGCGGTGCTGTTGGCAGTGAAAGGGGCGCAGACACGGCCCGCCGCCGCCGGCATCGCCTCCGTGCTGGCTGACGACGGATTCGTGGCCAGCTTCCAGAACGGTCTGGCCGCGCTGCAAGTAGCGGAGGCGGTTACGCCATCCCGCGTGCTGGCCGCCTGCTTTACGTTCGGCGGGCTGGTCCGCGAGCCCGGCCTGATCGTCTCGACCGGGCCGGGCGAATTTTACCTGGGAGAGGTGACGGGGCCGGTCTCACGGCGAGCCGGAGCGCTGGCCGCCACGCTGGCCGGATTCCACCCCGCCAGTCTGACACAGAACATCATGGGCCATCTGTGGACGAAGCTGGCAGTGGCTGCGGCCTGGGCAGCTGCCACGCTGTCCGGCGCGGACGTTGACGTCGTCCTGGCCCACCCTCGCTACCAGCCGGCGCTGGGCGGCCTCGTCGGCGAGGTGGCCAGGGTCGCGGCCGCCGACGGCACCCGCTGCGAGCCGACCGGCGACGGCTTCGACCCGACGGTCTTCGCCGCCGAGCCGCCCGACCCGAGGGCCGTCGAGCGCTGCTGGCAGGCCCAGCTCGCGTTCTGGGCTAGACGGCCGGACAAGCGCACCGGTATCTGGAGGGATCTCACGGTCCGCCGCCGGCCGACAGAGGTGCTGCCGCTGTACGGCCCGGTGCTGGAGCGCGCGGAGCGACACGCAGTCGCCGTCCCGGCGCTGCGGCGGCTGGTCGGCCTGTACCGGGCGGTCGAGTCGGGCGCCGCTGCGCCCGGATGGCGGTGCCTGGATGCGCTGGGCGACGGATACGAGGCCGACATCGGCAGCGACGGCCGGACCGGTAAGCCATGACAGACCTGATATTGCACGGCGGGACGGTCATCGACGGCACCGGCAATCCGCCCGTGACGGCCGCCGTAGTCGTCCGCGACGGCAGGATCGCCGCGGTGGAGCCCTGCCTTGCGCCGGCCAGTGAGCAGGATGCTAACCTGCTCGACGTTTCCGGCCTCACCCTGGTGCCCGGGCTGATCGACGCGCACACCCACCTGGGTATCGTGGCCTTCGCCGACCAGGTCAAGCTTCCCCTCGCGGTCCAGGCCGCCATGGTCTTCCGCAACGCCGCATCCGCGCTGGATGCCGGGTTCACCACTGTCCGCGATCTGGGCGGCGTCGACGGCGGCCTGGTGGAAGCGGTCGAGGCAGGCCTGCTTCGCGGCCCGCGGATCCTGCCCAGCGGCGCACTGCTGTGCCAGTCGGGGGGCCACGGCGACAGGTCCCGCTTCCGGCCCGGCGGCACAGAGGACGCCGTCCGCGTGGCCGCGCCCGGCCTCATCCAGTCCGCGCTCACCTGCGACGGACCGGACGCGGTACGGCGGGCGGCGCGGCTGCAGTTCCGGTACGGCGCCACGCAGATCAAGATGTCGGCGTCCGGCGGCGTGCTCAGCTACGCCGACAGGCTTGAGGACACCCAGTTCACCATCGGGGAACTGCGCGCCGCGGTGGCCGAGGCCGACGCGCGAGACAGCTACGTCACCGTGCACGCGCACAACGTGGCGGCGATCCTGGCCGGCCTGGAGGCCGGAGTCCGCTGCTTCGAGCACGGGACGTTCCTCGACGAGCCCACCGCCCGCCGGATGGCAGAGGAAGGCGCCTGCCTGATCCCTACGGTCGCGGTCAGCCGGGTGCTTGCCGAGCGCTGGGAGACATGGGGCGTGCCGCGCAAGATGCTGCCGCGCCTCGACCACATCCGGAGGAACAGCGAGAACGCGGTGCGCATAGCCGCGCAAGCGGGAGTACTGACGGGGTCGGGCTCCGATTTCCTGGGGCCCCAGCAGACCGGCCGGGGACTGGAGGTCGCCTGCAAGGCAGCCATACTCGACCCGATGACGGCGATCGTGTCGGCGACCTCAGCGAATGCGAAGGTCCTCAGACTCCACGATCAGGTCGGCGCCATACGCGCAGGCCTGCGCGCCGACCTGGTGGGCCTGGCTAGCAACCCCCTCCAGCATCCCGAACGCCTTGCCGACGACGACAACGCCGTCCTCGTCGTGAAAGACGGGGCAGTCGTCAAGGACACGCGCCCGTCGTCACAGCGATCGACCCATCCGGCCGGCGCTCCCTGACGGAGGTTGCCTCGAAATCCTGTCAGGCACCATCGGCCCTGCCGCCCGCCGCGCCGCGGCCTGTGGCCTTCAGCCGAGGTAGCGACGGTCGATCGCGGCAAGCACCGAATAGAAGGGGTCGATCATGTTGCCGACCCGCAGCCAACCCGCCTGACCGAGCAACTGGTAGGCATCCCTCAGCGCCAGCCCGTGAAACCGGATCAGCCGCAGCGCCAGGTCGCGATAGGCGGCGCGGGCACAGTCGGTCAGGCCGTTGCCCTGCAGCCCAGCCACTGAGCCGATCCATGACTCGGTGTTCAGCTGCGGCAAGCCGACGAACCCGGCCTCGTCCGCGTCGCGCGGCACGCACCAGAACTCCGCCTCCGCATCGATCTCGACCGCCGCGCCGGTGATCTCCCCGTCGCCTTGGACCGCGTGGGCGTCCCCCAGGGCCAGCAGCGCGCCGGGCACGTGCACCGGCAGCACCAGCACCGCTCCGCCTCGCAGCTGCGGCAGATCCACGTCGCCTAGGTAGTCCGGAGACTGGGAGAACGACATCCGGCGCTCACGGGCGGGCGCCACCGCGGCCGTGCCGAGGAATGGGCGCACTGGCAGCCGGACGATCCGACCCTCGCCGAGATCTAGCCGCGCCTCGGCCTCGTCGTAGGGGACCAGCGTGGTAGCCGGGTCAAGAGGCTCCTGCAGCGAGTAAGCCTCGTGAGTCAGGGCACCGAACCCGGTGAACACCCCGGTCCAGCCGGTGCCCTCGGGCGGCGTGGCGGTAACCCGCTCGACGTGTACTTCGAGCACCCCGCCGGGCTTGGCGCCGCGCACGTAGATCGGCCCGGTCACCGGGCACGCGCCGCCGAGCCGGTCCAGTACGTCGCCGATCGCGAAGCCCTTCGGGGCCTCGCGCTTCACCAGCCCGCACAGCGAGTCGGCGGTCTCGGCAACCACCCGCTCCCCCGCCGCCACCTCCGCGACCGGCTCGGCACGCGGGTCGAAGAACATCGTGACCTGGTCCCGCCCGATCCAGGTCGCCATCTCAGCTACCGTATTTCGCCCGGTACGCCGCGATCGCCGCGTGGAAGCAGGCCAGCGGGGCCCGGAGGATCCCCGCACCGATCTGGCCGCCGTTGCGGCCGGCAAGCCCGCCGTCGATGACCGGGGTGATGCCGGTGCCGACGACGCGGAAGATGTCGATGCCGACCGGTGTGCCGCGGAACCCGAAGTACGGGATCAGAAAGTCAGGATGCTCGGCGACCGTGATCTGGTACATGGCAGAGTTCATGCGGATCATCTCCTCCGCCGAGCCACCCTGGTAGGCCTGAAGGCCGAACGCCGCCGCCTGGGCGAACCCGCCGAGACCGACGGTTTCGGTGATGTGGCTCTCGCCGCCGATCCACTGCACGTCCTCCGCGGTGAACCCGTCGAACAGCTTGCAGGAGACCTCCGGCAGCGGTCCGCTGAACCATTCGTCCGCGAGGCCGCTTACCCGGATCGCAAAATTGCGGCAGCTGATCGTCATGGCGGTGACCACGCTGGCAGCGGGGACGTCGCGGGCCGCGTCGGCCATGGCCTTGGCCGCGGCCATGGACAGGCGCAGGAACGAGTAGTCGCTGGCGGCGAAGAACCGCAGCGCGGTCAGCGCCCGCTGCTGTGATGTCCCGACCGCGTACTCGATGAGTTGGGGCATCAGTTCCCTGGTGAACAAGGTGGTGGCGGCGGTGTTGCGGCTGTGCAGCTCATCGCCCATGCGTAGCGCCCGGCTGATGATCGGCTTGAGCGCGATCCCGCCGCTGCTGCGGACGACCGCCTGCAGGATCGGGGCGAGTTCGTCGCGCAGGAAATCCAGCCCGCGGCGGACCTCGTCATCGTACGACCCGTAGTTCAGCCGGTGCCGCGACTCCCCCTCGTAGAAATTGCAGTAGGCGCGATTGCCGGCCGCCGCGTTTTCGACCACGAAGACGGGCATGGAGGCGGTGTAGATGCCAGCCACCGACCCGACGCAGCCGTGGTCGTGGGTTGCGCCGAGCACGATGCGGCCGTCGCGGAGCTTGGCATCCGCGTCCTCGGCACTGTCGGCCAGGCCTTCATAGAGTGCGCCGTAAATCACCGCGTTCCTCTGGCCGCCGTAGTACATGTCCCAGTCCATCGGCGGCCCGGAGGTGAGGATGACGTCGGGCCTCATCCCCGGGATCGCCTGGCCGGCCGGCAGCACATCGACGAGCACCGGATCAGCCTGGGTCATCCGCCTGACCGCCTCGGCGTTGGCCGCAGTACGCTCTGGTCCGCCCACCTCGTTCACCTCAGTCCTCACCACAGCCGCAGGTACTTTGCCACTTCCCACTCACTGACCACCGTGTTGTACTGCTGCCACTCCTCGCGCTTGAGCCGGACGTAGTGGGCATGTACTTCGGAGCCGAGCACTTTCTGCAGGAACTCGCTTTCCTCGAACGCGGTGACGGCCTCGCCGAGAGTCCGGGGCAGCCGCTGCACCCCCAGCGCCGCCAGCTCGCCCTCGGTCATCTTGTAGGTGTCGCTGTTGACCGGCTCGGGCGGTTTCAACTCGCGCGTGATGCCGTCCAGGCCTGCGGCGAGGACCAAGGCGGCAGCGAGGTAGAAGTTGACCGCGCTGTCGGCGCTGCGTACCTCCAGGCAGCGCCGGTTGATCGGCAGCCGGCACATCAGCGTGCGGTTGTTGTAACCCCAGGCCTGGAACACCGGCGCCCACGAGATCTCCTGCATCAGGCCGCGGGGCATCAGCCGCTTATAGGAGTTGACGGTCGGCGACAGCACCGCCATGAGCGCCGCCCCATGCGCGAGCACTCCAGCGGTGAACTGGCCGGCCACCGCGCTGTAAGCGCCATCCCTGGGGGCGGAAACCAGGTCGGTGGCGCCGGGCCCGGGACGGCCGCCATGCCCACCGTCGAAGACGTTCCTGCCGGTCTGCAGCTCGGCGAGGCTGACATTCAGGTGTGCCCCGGAGCCGAACCCGTCCTGGAATGGCTTGGGCATGAACGAGGCGAAGCAGCCCAGCGTCCGTGCCACGTGCTTGGCCATCAGCCGGAAGATCAGCATGCGGTCGGCCATGCGCACCACGTCGGTGTAGCCGAAGTCGAACTCGTACTGGCCGTCGCCGCCTTCATGGTCGAAGGAGTACACATCCCAGCCGAGCTCGTTCATGTAGCCGACCATCGGGCCCAGGAAGCCGTCGGCCAGCACGGTGGCTTCCAGGTCGTAGCCTCTGGTGGACGCGTTGACCAGATCCTCGGGAACCCACGGGACCGGGCCGTTCTCGGTCTCGCGCAGCACGTAAAGCTCGGGCTCGACGCCCATGTTCATCCGGTAGCCGAGGGCGGCAGCCTCGGCTGCCTGGTTCTGCAGCAGGCGGCGGAAATCGAACGGGTACGGCTCACCGTGGAAGTACAAGTTGGCGGGTGCGACCGCGTACCGCCTGTCCCAGGGCAGGACCGTGATCTCATCCAGGTCAGGGACGCCGGAGCACTCATCCTCGTTGGGGCCTAGTTCGCCCATCCCGTCGAGGGCGCCGACCGTGTACAGCTCGGATCCGGCTGCCGCGTCGGCGAGGTGCTCGACGGGCACGCACTTGGACTTGGGCACACCGTGCACGTCGGTGTAGGCGCCGAAGATATACCGGACGCCTTGCGCGGCGAGTTCTTGCTGCAACCGCCTGATGTCAGCCACTGCACTCCTTGTCCATGGTCCTTGCCTCGCGCCTGCCCTGGCGTGCCGGTTACCCGGTGACGGCCTGGTAGCGAAGCAGCTTGCCGTCCCCGATGGTGAGCAGCACGCCGCGCAGGATGCCCTCGCCGTACTCCGAGCCGACGTTGATGGCTATGGTGCGGCCGATGGTGACTGAGCCGCCTGCCTCGTGGATGTGGCCGTGCAACGTCAGCAGCGGCTGCACCGTTTCAATCGCCTCTCGGACGGCCACCGAGCCCACTGGCGCGGTCATCTGCGCGCCCGCGGCCGTCTTGACCTTTAGGTCCTGGCCGAGCAGCGGCGCGGTATCCAGCTGGGAGTTGTACGGCGGGACATGGATGTTGAAGATTGCGGTTTGCGGGTGCTCGAGGCGGTCGGTCATCCGTTTCAGGTGGTCACGGATCTGGTCCTCGGTGTACTCGCGGTGGGTGTCCCACGGCGTGATGTTGGTGTAGCCGGTGCTGAGCATCTGCATGCCGGGGGCCAGCTCGACGATTTCCCCCTCGACGAACCGCAGTCGGTCGTCGCCGTGGGTGCGGAGCACGTCGTCGATGGCGAGCGGGTCGTCGTTACCGGGCGCGGCGTAGATAATGACCGGACTGCCCTCGAGTTTGGTCTTGGCGTACTCGACCCATCGCTGCACGGTCTTGCGCATGATCCGGTCGAACAGGGCTTCTACCTGGTCCGGATGGTCGGCGTAGTGCTGGTACTCGTCGGGCTCCATCCGCTCGGAGTACATGCCGCTATTCGCGACGCGCTGCTCGAAATCCTGGACAGTGCGGTCGTCCAGTTTTTCCTGGCGGCCGTGGAACTGGGCCACATACCGGCCGGGGCCGACCGAAACGATCGGGACCACCATCTTGGCGCTGATGTCACCGCCGAGCAGCAGCGTGTCGGCGCCGTAGAACTTGGCGGCAGCGACGAACTTCTTGAAACACACCTCGGAACCGTGCAGGTCAGATGCGAAGAAGACGGTCCGCTCGGCTTCACTGCGCGGAATTTCCGGTTTCTTGCGTAGCAGCTTCATCAGTAGGTGGCCTCCCGCTCATCGACGTCCTGCCACCATTGCTTGCGCTCGCCGATCTTGTCTCGCATCCGCCAGCCCAGCGTCTTGTCCTGGGCCTCGATCACGGTCATCAGCTGCCCGATGCCCCGCTCCGCCCGGGCACGCCCCTGCCCTGTAAGGCTGTCCAGCACCCCGGAGTTCAGCTCCTCCGCGACGCGCCCGAGGTTGCGGGTGGCGGTGTGATGAAAGCCCCAGTCCCGGGCCAGCAGCCTGGCAATGTGCGCCGCGTCGATCCACTCGGCGCTGTCCTGGCCCACCTCGTGAGTAGCCAGCAGGACGCCGGCATCCATCAGGTCGGTTGTGGTCATCTGCACGATCTGGATCTTCTGCAGCAGCAGTTCCTCGACCGGGATGGTGACCGGATGAGCAGTCAGCCGACCAGTCAGCTCGATCCGGTGGCAGAAATCCAGCCGTTCCACGAAGACGTCGATCTCAATGCCGTTCTCGGAGTGGGCGAAGCTGTACCGGGTGCCCTCCATGGCGACGAGCAGGTCCCGGTCGACCACGTAACCGCGGGCCTCCAGCAGCCGACGCATGCCCTTCCTGTGCTGCTGCGGGACGATGAAGTCGATGTCTTTGGCAGGCCTCCCTAGCCGGTCCATCAGCGGCCCCGGCTGCTGGCAGTGCAGCCGTATGCCCGCCGAGCCGACGACCCGCAGCGTGACGTTCTGGTCTGCGGCCGCCCGGACCACCGAAACCGCCTCGGCCTGCAGCTTGTCCCAGTTACCGGCCACGGTCCCGGCACTCATCGCGGCGTGCTCGTCGGCCCGGTGGTCATTCGATGGGGATCTGCTGGAACGCGAGCCTGATGTCAATGCCCTGCCGTCTCCGGTACCGCTTGACACCGGCGTACCAGCCGGTACCGATGACCAGGGCACCGAGGGTGATCCACGCCTCTGCGGGCATCTTGGACGGGTGAATGAGCGGGCCCGCGGCGTTCGGGTCATGCCACAGCAGCCAGAACATGACGGCGAAGAAGACCGCGGAGATCGCCCCGGCGACCGGCATGACCGGGACGCCAGCGAACTTGAAGTTCCGGGCAGGCGAGGCCTCGTACATCCGCTTACGGGTGAACGGGAACAGGACGGCGGCGACCATGACGGTGCCCCAGACCACGAGCAGCACTTCGATGAACGTCAGGAAGACGACGGCCTTGAACGCGATGAACCACATGAACAGCACCGCTCCGGCCGTCGATATCCCGATGGCCACCACCGGAGTGTGCACGGTCTCGCTGACATAGCCGAGCCGGTTCGGCGCCACCCGGTCGAATGACCAGGCGATCATCGACCGCGTCGTGTAGGCGAGCTCGGCGGGAATCCAGAACCAGATCCATGCGGCGAAGGTGGCCAAGATGACCACCGACAAGACGACGTTGTGCCCGAGCAGGCCGGCCAGCACGGCGAACCATGGCGCCGTGGCGGTTGTACCACCGGACACCCCAGTCAGCGCGTTGTAAGCAATCGCGCCCTGGAACGTGTACCCGAAGTCCTTGTTCGCCAGCAGCGCGAACAGCGCGATCACCACCCCGGTGGCGACCACGGCGCCGAGCATCCCGAGTAGCTGCGAGCGGCGCACCTTCTTGACCTCACCGCCGATGCCGATCGACTGGACCGCTCCGAGCAGCGGCAGCAGCGGCCATACGATGAACTTCCAGCTTTCCCCGACGCTGCTGGCCGCCGGGACGAATCCGTGCTTGCCGGCGGCGCTGATGACCTGCTGGTAGTGCAGGCCGGTATAGGTGGTCAGGCTGGAGGCAAATCCGGCGCGGCTGCCGGCGAGCATGACGGCGGCGATCACCGCCAGTCCGACGACGGCTATCACGAACAGCACGCGCTGAACAGTGAAGTACCGGCGGGTGCCGGAAATCAGCAGCGCACCGGCCACGACGATGATCAGCGTGCCTATCCAGAAAACACCGGCGGGCCTGGCCACACTCGAGCCCCAGCTGACCAGCGTCGAGTTGCGCGCGACGGTGCCGACCGCGCCGAAGAAGGACGACAGGCCCACCTGGACGATCAAGCCCGCCGCCAGTGCCGCGTAGTACAGCAGGATAATCGTCTCGATCAGCGACATGACGAACGCGACGCCCGGGTGGATCGTCCGGGAAAGAAAGACATACACCCCGCCGGACCTGGGGAACACCACCGACCAGCTGTAGAAGGCGGCTGCCACGAACAGCATGCCAGCGGCAGCGAGCAACGTCGCGACCCACGGCTGCGCGCCCGGATACAAGCTGGGGCCGTAGTACTGGTTGTAGGCGATGGCAATGCCTACCGAGACCAAGCCGACGTTGAAGATGAAGACATCGAGCGTGGTCCCCACCCGGATGAGGCCTGACGCCTTACGCGAGAAAACGCCAGGGGCAGCCGAGGCCTCCGATGCCACAGCTTCAGCCATGGTTCCCACCTCCCGGAGCCCGCATCGGTGGTGCAAGGGCAGTGGGTGGAGCGTACGGCCGCGATGTTCCGGAAGTCAATATTTTCCGTGCGTTAAAGTACGAATAGCGGCTATATTTAGCCTGGATGAAACGATATCCGAACCGGATGGTGACGATGACCGAACCGCGTGACCCGGAGCAATGGACCTACAGGCAGTCGTCGGACCGCGGGCGAGACATCCTCGATGAGATCGACCGCCAGATCATCAAGATCCTCCAGGCCGACGGCCGACGGCCGAACACCGAGATCGCCAGGGAGCTCCACCTCTCGGAGACAACGGTCCGCAAGCGGGTGGCGCAGCTCGTCTCCCGCGGCCTCATGAACATCGTCGCCGTGCCGACGCCGCGCGCGGTCGGCATGAACCTGTCAGCCATCATCGGCATCTCAGTGATACTGCCGCGGATAAGGCACGTCAGCGAGGACCTCAAACGCCAGCGCGAGGTCCGCTACGTCGGCGTGTCAACCGGACGCTACGACATCATCGTCGAGGCCTTCTTCTTCAACCAGCAGCATTTTCTGGACTTCATCTCCAACCGTCTCGGCAAGATGGACGGCATCACCGGCCTGGAGACCTCCGTCATCCTGGACGTGGTCAAGTTCTCCTATGAGTGGGAGATCGCGTGACGGCCCCGGAGCGGGCCGAGCTAGCTGGCCGACCTGGTCGACGTTGGGCGGCCTCAGCGCGTGGCCGAGGTGGGTGCAGGCAGTTCGCCGTCAGGGTTCTGTTGGCGGCTGCACCTGAATAGCCAGCACCGCTGACCGGCCCGTCCTGCGCTGCGGCTCCCGCAAACGGAAGGCCACGTCCGGCCAGACGTCAGGTTTCCTTGCACCGGCCAGCCCCCGTGGCTGACCGGCGAAGACGAGTTCGTCCGGCACCTGGACGCGCTTGAGGAACCACCGGCGACCGGCCCCGCCGCGGCAACGAGTTGTCCGCGCTGACCTCGGCGGCCCACCCGCGGCGGCCGCACGGGGCTGTGCCCGACCTCGTCGCCGAACCGCAGAACGCTGCCGCTAACCGCGGCACCCGGCTAGCTAGGAAGCCGGCTCGCCAGGGTGGGCGATACTGGGATCGAACCAGTGACCTCCTCGGTGTGAACGAGGCGCTCTCCCGCTGAGCCAATCGCCCGCCGCCGGTTCCGGGCCGCATCCAAGGCGGTGATCCGCGAGGGCCTCGTCCCGGCGCTCCATAAGGTTAGCGCATGTTGGCGGCCGGCGGGACGCGCGGCCCGGCGGCCGACCTGGAGCGCCGGCGGGGCGGGCCGGGCACGTGATTACTCTACGTAACGGCAAAATCCTGCAATCGTGCGCATCGTGACATCTTCAATCACGCTTGGTATTTATCACGGAACTCTTCGTAGATAAATGGCTGAGATCACCATGACGGGCTATGCAATCGAGGCGCAGGAACACTAAACTGACGCCACGCCGAGGCTTCGAGCTGAACGGCATTTGTCCAGGTCAAGGCGAGCGGATGGCCTCGTCTTCGGCAGGGTAGCGAAGGGCGCGCAGGAGGCGATGGCTGGCCAGCGGGAATGGTTTACCCTCCGTATGCACCTTCGGTACCGGCCGACCGCGTCACGTCGGCGGAGCCCGGGCCGCCGGGACCCGGATAGGCAGGGATGAGTAGGCGATGAATAGAAGTGGCAGCACCACAGTGGCAGCCGAGCTCGGCCTCGGGCTGGTCGTCCCGCAGCAAACGATTGTACCGCTTGTGGCCAGTTTGTACTACAGTGGCGCAGATCCATATGCGGTGCGAATGGCGTTCCATGTGGGCACCGATGAACCGGTTGAGTGGATCTTCGCCAGGGACCTGCTCGCGGCCGGCATCGAGTCACCTCAGGGCGAGGGCGACGTGCGGGTCTGGCCGTCACCGCGCTCCTGCGCCGAGGCGGACGACGCGGACGGGTGCGCGGCGCCCGGAGCCGGAGGAATCGTGTTGAACATCGTGCTGTCATCTCCGTTCGGCAAGGCGCATTTCGAGGCTCCTGCCCGGGCCATGGCTGCCTTCATCCGGCGCACCTACCAGATCGTCCCCCCCGGCAAGGAAAGCGAATTCATTGACATGGAAGCGGAGCTGAACGACCTGCTCCGCCGGGGATAGCCAGGCTCGCCGGTCCCGCCCGCGGCGGGCGGGCGTGCCCGCTGCACCGGGGTCCGGGCAGCTAGGTCAGCGCGGGGCAGGCTTCGGCGGCGACGCGGCAGATCTCCGGCAGCAGCGTGTCCACCGCCGCGATCTGCGCGGCCACCTCCCGGTCGACATCCATCCGCGGCACCGCCGAGCGGACCAGCGCATGCACGGCGCGCACCGGCTCGCTCGGCACGGCGATGTCCGCGCGCAGGTCGATGCCCTGCGCGGCGCAGCAGATCTCCACCGCCAGGCAGGCGCGCACGTTGGCCACCACGTCCCGCAGCTTGCGCGCCGCGGTCCAGCCCATCGACACGTGGTCTTCCTGCTTGCCCGAGGTCGGGATCGTGTCCACGCTGGCCGGGTGGGCGAGCACCTTGTTCTCGCTGACCAGCGCCGCCGCGGTGTACTGGGCGAGCATGAAGCCGGAGTTGGTGCCGGCCGCCGGGGCCAGGAACGGCGGCAGCCCGCGGGAGAAGGCCGGGTCGAGCATGCGGTCCACCCGCCGCTCGCTGATCGACGCCAGCTCGGCCAGGCCCATCGCGAGCATGTCGGCGGCGAACGCGAGCGGCTCGCCGTGGAAGTTGCCCGTGGTCATCACCTCGCCATCCGGCACGATGACCGGGTTGTCCACCACGGCGCCGAGCTCGACCGTGATCACCTGCCGGGCGAACGCCAGCACGTCCCGCACCGCGCCGTGCACCTGCGGCGCGCAGCGCAGGCAGTACGCGTCCTGCACCGCGTGCCTGCTGTGCCGGTGGCTGGCCAGCAGCGGCGAGCCCGCGAGCAGCGCGCGCAGGTTGGCGGCGCTGGCGAGCTGGCCGGGATGGGGCCGCAGCGCCTGGACACGCTCGTCGTACGGGCGGTCGGTGCCCAGCAGCGCCTCGACCGACAGCGCGCACGCCACGTCGGCCGCCCGCACCAGCATCGACGCGTCGTGCACCGAGAACGCGAGCAGCGCCTGCATCGGCTCGGTGCCGTTGACCAGGGACAGCCCCTCCTTCGGCGCCAGCGCCAGCGGCCGCAGGCCGTGCTCGGCCAGCACCTCGGCGGCGGGACGCCCCGCCGGGGGGTCGCCGGGCCCGCGCAGCCTGCCCTCCCCGATCAGCGGCTGGGCCAGGTGCGCGAGCTGGGCGAGGTCGCCGGAGGCGCCCACCGAGCCCTTGCCGGGGACGACGGGCAGCAGCCCGAGAGACAGCAGCTCAAGCAGCCGGGCCGGCAGGTCGGCCCGGACCCCGGAGTACCCCGCGGCCAGCGTCCGCGCCCGCAGCAGCAGCAGCGCGCGCACCGTCTCGTCGTCCAGCGGCGCGCCGGTCGCCGCGGCGTGCGAGCGGACGATGGCGCCCTGCAGCATGGTCAGGTCCGCCTCCCCCACCGGCGTGTCGGCCAGCGCGCCGAACCCGGTGTTCACCCCGTACACCGGCGCGCCGCCGCGCAGCGCCGCCAGCACCGCCGACCGGCTCGCCTCCATCCGCCGCGGCACGTCCTCGCCCAGCCTGGCCCGCGCCTGGCCGCGGGCCACCGCCACGACGTCCTCGACCGACAGCGGCCCGCCGTCCACCACGACTTCCGTCATGATCGTCAGCCTGCCATGGCCGGTGCGGGTGCACCACCGGCCGTTCGGGATCATGGAAGGAGAGGGCGGGGGCGGCGAGTTTGCGCGCGGGGCGGGGTACGCTACAGTTCTGACACGCACCCCGAACGTGCGCGCGGACGTGGCTCAGTTGGTAGAGCATCACCTTGCCAAGGTGAGGGTCGCGGGTTCGAATCCCGTCGTCCGCTCCCGGTTTGGTCCCGAGGGTCGGTATGCCCTTGCGGCGGAGTGGCCGAGTGGCTTAGGCAAGGGCCTGCAAAGCCCTGTACACGGGTTCGATTCCCGTCTCCGCCTCCCAGCTTCGCCGGGAGCCGGCCCCCGCTCAGCCGGGTGGGCTGTGATCGCGCCCGTGCCCAGCCACCGACGCAGCGCCTCCCGCGGGGCCCTGTTCCCCGCGCCGGTCGCGGTGAAGGTGCCGGAGATCACGTTCCTGTTCTGGGTGATCAAGATCCTCACCACGGCGGGCGGCGAGGCCACCTCCGATTACCTGGCCCTTGACCTGTACCGGGACAGCCGGCCCACGGTCGTCGTCATCGAGACCGCGATCCTCGTCACCGGCCTGGCGTGGCAGTTCCGGACCCGCCGGTACACGACGGCCGCGTACTGGTTCCTCGCCTACGCCATCGCGATCTTCGGCACCGGCGTGTCGGATGCGCTGCACCTGGTCGTCGGCATCCCCTACGCCGGCACCACCCTGCTGTGGGCCGTGGTGCTCGCGGTCGTCTTCTGGCGCTGGCACGCCAGCGAGCGCACGCTGTCGATCCACAGCATCTACACCCGGCGCCGGGAGTGCTACTACTGGGCGGTGGTGTTCGCCACGTTCGCGCTCGGCACCGCGCTCGGCGACTTCACCGCCGCCTCGCTGCACCTGGGCTACCTGGCGTCCGGGATCTTGTTCTTCGTGGTGATCCTGATCCCCGCGGTGGCCTGGAAGGGCTTCGGCCTCAACCCCGTGGTGGCGTTCTGGTCCGCGTACGTGGTGACCCGCCCGCTGGGCGCCTCGTTCGCCGACTACTTCGGCAAGCCGCACTCGCTGTCCGGCGCCGCCTACGGCGAAGGGCCGGTGGCCGTGATCACCACGGTCATCGTCGCCGTGCTGGTCGGCTACCTCTGCGTGGCCCGCAGCGACGTCCAGCGGCCGGCGTCCTACCCGGCGGAGGGCTACCCGGCGGCGTCCTACCCGGCGGAGGGCTACCCCGCGGTCAGCGCGGACGCGGTCGGCGACGACGCCATGGGTAGATGACGCACGGCGGGTAGATACGGGGCATGATCAGGATCAGGCGCTGGATCAGCGGCAAGCGGAAGCGGGTCGTGTGGTCCGAGCCGCAGCTGCCGCCGTACGTGAAGATCAACCCGGACGCGGTGCCGGGCCCGGTGTCCGGGCCCGAGCCCGGCGACCTGTCGATGGGCATGCTGGCCCGGGAGTTCCTGGCCACCGACGAGGGCGAAGACGAGGACGAGCCGGCCTGACGGCGCGCGGCCTGCTCGCGGCGGGTCAGCTGAGCTGCGCCCTGATGGCGCCGAGCGCCTTGGAGATGTTCTCCACCGAGTTCGCGTAGGACAGCCGCAGGAAGCCCTCGCCGCAGCCGCCGAACGCGGTGCCGGACAGGGCCGCCACGCCGGCGTCCTGGAGCAGCCGCGACTGCAGCTGGCCGGAGGTCAGGCCGGTCCCGGTGATGTTGGGGAACACGTAGAACGCGCCCTGCGGCTCCAGGCAGCTGATGCCGGGAATGTCGTTCAGCCCGGCGACGATGACGTCGCGGCGGCGGCGGAACTCGGCGACCATCTCCTGCACCGGATCCCACGGTCCCTCCAGGGCGGCGATCGCGGCGTACTGGCTGAACGCCGACGTGCAGGACACCGAGTTGATCACCAGCCTGGTCACCGGCTCGACCAGCGACGGCGGGAAGACGCCGAAGCCCAGCCGCCAGCCGGTCATCGCGAACGTCTTCGACCAGCCGTCCAGCAGGATCGTCCGGTCGGCCATGCCGTCGACGTCGAGCACGCTGGGCCCGCGGCCCGCGCCGTCCTCGCCGTACCTGATGGCCCAGTACACCTCGTCCGACAGCACCATCAGGTCGTGGCGGACGGCGATGTCGGCGATCGCCTCGCAGTCCTGCCGCGTCAGCGCGCTGCCGCACGGGTTATGCGGCGAGTTGAGGACCAGCAGCTTGGACCGGCCGGTGATCAGCCGCTCCAGCTCGCCGGTGTCGATGCGGAAATCGTTGCGCTCGCGCAGCGGGACCGGGACCGGGACCGCGCCCGCGAACGAGGTGATCGACTCGTACATCGGGAACCCCGGATCGGGGTACAGCACCTCGTCGCCCTCGCCGGCCAGCGCCAGGATGGTGAAGAACATGATCGGCTTGGCCCCGGGCGTCACGATGACCCGGTCCGGCGTCACGCGCATCCGGCCGGTCCGCTCCAGGAACGCGGCCACCGCCTCCCGCAGCCGGGGGATGCCCGGTGCGGGCACGTAGTGCGTGTTGCCCGCCCGCAGCGCCTCGACGGCCGCCTCGACGATGTGCCCGGCGGTCGGGAAGTCCGGCTCGCCGATCTCCAGGTGGATGATGCTGCCGCCCGCGGCCTCGATGGCCTTGGCGCGGGCCAGTACCTCGAACGCGGACTCGGTGCCGAGCCTGGCCATCCGGCCGGCGAGCGTGGTAGCGGTCATGGCGTCGATGATAAGACTGAGATCGTTTGGCGGTAAGAGACGGGAGGTGCGGCATGCCCGACCGGACAGGGCCGGGGCCAGCGGGGCCGGACGCTGGGCAGATGTTCGCGGCGGCCGAGGCGGACTTCGCCCGGTACGAGGTGGTCAAGGACCTGGTCGACGAGTGCATCGACCTGTCGCTCAACTACCGGCAGAGCGGGCACCCCGGCGGGTCGCGGTCCAAGGTGCACATGCTGCTCGCGCTGCTGCTGTCCGGCGCCATGCGCTGGGACCTGCTGCGGCCGTGGCGGCGGTTCGGCGACCGTTTCGTGCTGTCGGCCGGGCACACCGTGCCGCTGGTCTACGCGACGCTGGCGGTGCTGAACGAGGCGATCCGGGCGCGGTACGAGACCAGCGGCGACGCCTCGTTCGCGTTCCCCGACGACGGCCGGTGGGCGCTGACCTGGGAGTGGCTGCTGCGGCTGCGACGGCGCGGCGGCCTGCCCGGGCACGCCGAGATGGCGGGCCGGACCCTGTTCCTGAAGGCCAACACCGGCCCGTCCGGGCACGGGATGCCGCCGGCGGCGGGCGAGGCGCTGGCGCTTCGCCTGGCCGGCGCGGGCGCGGTGAAGGTGTTCGTGTTCGAGGGCGAGGGCGGGCTCACGCCGGGTTCGGCGCACGAGACCAAGAACACCGCGTGGGGCCTGGGGCTGGACAACCTGGTGTTCCTCGTCGACTGGAACGACTTCGGCATCGACCCCCGGCCGCTGTCCAGCGTGGTGGCCGGCACGCCGGAGGACTGGTTCGCGCCGTACGGCTGGCGGGTGCTTGGCACCGAACGCGGCATGGAGTGGGGCCCGGTCACCGAGACCGTGCTGTCGGCGGCCCGCGGGCCGAACCCGGACCGGGTTCCCACGATGGCTTGGTTCCGCACCCGCAAGGGCCGCGGCTACGGGAAGTATGACGCCGCCAGTCACGGCACGCCGTTCGGCATGAACTCCGAGCAGTTCTGGGCGGCACGCCAGCGGTTCATGGAGCGGTACGGGGTGACGTATGAGGGCTACGGGTCGCCCGCGCCCTCCGATGCCGCGGCGGTGCAGGCGCAGGCCGCGGCGAACCTGCGCATCGCGATGAGCGTGCTGCGCCGCGACGACGGCCTGGTGACCTGGCTGTCGGACCGGCTTCTCGCGGTCGCGGACACGGTGCCCTCGTCGGTGCCGGGGTTCCGGCTGGGCTCGGCCGGGGTGTTCGGCGACCGGCGCATCTTCGACGTGCCGTCGTATCCCGACAGCATGTGGAAGAAGCCGGGCGAGAAGGCGCCGAACCGGGCCGGGCTGGCCGCCTGGGGCGCGTACGTGAACACGCTCGCGGTCAGGGAGTACGGTCGGCCGCTGTTCATCGCGGCCTCGGCCGACCTGGCCGAGTCGACCAACATCGCCGGGTTCGGCAAGGACTTCGACGGCCTGCCGGGGACGGGCTGGTACGAGCGGTCGTCCAATCCGTTCGGGGCGCTGCTGCCCACGGAGATCACCGAGTTCACCAACGCGGGCCTGGTCTGCGGGCTGGCGTCGGTCAACCTGGCCGCGGACCCGTTTGCCGAGTTCGACGGCTTCTGGGGGGCCTGCTCCACCTACGGGTCGTTCTCCTACCTCAAGTACGGGGAGATGCGGCTGTTCAGCCAGCTCGCCCAGGACTGCGAGCTGAAGACCGGCAAGGTGCTGTGGGTGGCCGGCCACTCCGGGCCGGAGACCGCCGAGGACTCCCGCACCCACTTCGGCATCTTCTCCATCGGGGTCACCCAGCTGTTCCCGGAGGGCCGGGTGATCGACCTGCACCCGTGGGAGTACAACGAGGTGCCGGTGGTGCTCGGCACCGCGTTCGGGCTCGACGTGCCGATCGTGGCGCTGCACCTGACCCGGCCGCCGGTGGAGATCCCGGACCGCGAGGCGCTGGGCATCCCGTCGCACCTGGCCGCGGCGCGCGGCGCGTACCTGATCCGGGACTACCGGCCGGGGCTGCCCCGCGGCGGCACCGTCTTCGTCCGCGGCACCATGCCGACCCGGAACCTGGTGAACGTGCTGCCGGCGCTGGACGCGGCCGGCGTCAACGTGAAGATCGTGGCGGCGATCAGCCCGCAGCTTTTCGCCCGGCAGCCCTTGTCCTACCGGTCCTCGGTCGCTTCGGCCGCGGACCGGCTCGACGCCATGGTGATCACCAACGGCGCGCTCAAGCTGATGCGCGACTGGGCGGACGGGCCGCTGGTCCGGGAGTACTCGCTGTCGTCGGACTGGGACGACCGGTGGCGGACCGGCGGCTCGGTGGCCGAGGTCATCGAGGAGGCGCACCTGGACGAGGCGCACATCCTCGCCGCGATCGAGCGGTTCGCCGCGTCTCGGTCGGAGCGGCTGCGGCGGCTGCGGGACCTGGTGGACGAAGCCTGAGTCCCCCGGGCCGCGGCCGGCCCCGGGGGGCTGGCGGCCGGGCGGCGCAGCATCATGACAGCATCTTGATTGATGCTATGGTGGTTCGGTGCGCACCACGGTGACTTTGGATCCGGACGTGGCCGCCTTGCTGCGCGAGGCTGCCCGCGAGCGTGGCGTCTCGTTCAAGGAAGCGCTCAACTCCGCCGTTCGCGCTGGCCTCGCCGCCGGGCGGACGGCCAGGCCCTACCGGGCTCCGGCGCGGCCGCTGGGGCTGCGGCCGGGCATCAACCTGGATAAGGCCCTGCGGTTGGCCGGTGAACTCGAAGACGCGGAGATCGTCCGCAAGCTGGAACTGCGCAAGTGAACGCCGGTTCCGCACGGTGAAGCTGCCCGACGCGAACCTGCTGATCTACGCCCTCGATGACACCTCGACACGGCACGCTGCCGCCCGCGCATGGCTGGAGGATGCCCTTTCCGGCACCGAGGACGTGGGGTTCGCCTGGCTGGTGCTGCTCGCGGTGATCAGGCTCACCACGAGCCACGCCGTGTTCGCCAGTCCGTACCAGGCCGGGGAGGCGTTCGACGTGATCGACGGATGGCTCGCCCAGCCATGCGCCACCGTCGTCCACCCGACCCCCCGGCACGCGGCGGTCCTTCGCGGCCTGCTCATGCCGCTCGGAACGGCTGGCAACCTGACGAGTGACGCGCATCTCGCGGCGCTGTCCGTCGAGTACGGCGCCGTGGTGTGCTCGTGCGACGCCGACTTCTCCCGGTTCCCCGGGATCCGCTGGGTGGACCCGCTGCGCGCGGGCGCGGGCTCATCCGGCTTATCCCGCCGGGCGCGGGCGCCGCTTGCCGGGCCGACGCCCGCTTGCCGGGCCGACGCCCGCTTGCCGGGCCGGCCTGCCGGGGCGTCATCGCGGCCGGAGGCGTTCCAGCCTGGCCAAGGTCTGGGTGAGGTTGTCCTCGGCCGCGGCCTGGCGCGCCTCGGCAAGCGACAGCCAGCGCAGCGGCGCCGCCGCGTTCTCGGCGCGCGCCGCGTCGGGGGCCGCGGTCGCCAAGAAGTACCTGATGTCGGCGTGCTCGTGCGCCGGCTCGCCGTTGCCCCCCGGCACGCTGACGATCGCGACGTGCCGGATCGCGGCGTCCGGCCAGGGAACCAGGTCGGCTAGGCCGGTCTCCTCCCCCGCCTCCCGCAGGGCGATGGCGAGCGGGTCGGTCTCCCCCGGGTCGCCGTGCCCGCCGACCTGCAGCCAGGCCCGGTGGCGGGGATGCCAGCGCAGCAGCACCCGGGCCGTGGGCGGGTGGACGACCAGCGCGGACGCGGTGACGTGCAGCGGCAGGTCGCGCCGCCACGGGTCGGCGGACGCCGCGGCCAGCGCCCGCAGCCGCCGCACGTCGGCGGCTTCGGCGGCGGTTTCCGGCTGGTAACGGTCCAGCAGGTCGGCCAGCGCCGCCGACGGAGATGGCGGTGCCACGAGAGGCCATGCTAACCGGCCCTCCTGCCCGGGCCGGCCAACCCGGTTCCCGGTCGGCGAGATCGTCGGTGCCGGGCGCTGCCGGCGCGGCGTCAACCGCGCGGACCAGGGCTGGTGCCCGCCGGGTGCCTGCCGAAGCGGGTGCCCACCGGGTGCCTGCCGGAGCGGCCCGCCGCCGCGCCGGGAGGCGTTCGGCTCTGGTAGCATCTCGGCGAGGTCCGGGCCGTTAGCTCAGTGGGAGAGCGCTTCCCTGACACGGAAGAGGTCACTGGTTCAAATCCAGTACGGCCCACGCTTCTTCGAAAGCCTGTCCACCCGGGAGAGCCAGGAGGGGAGCCGGGAGTCAACCGGGTTGGGTGTCGCTGCGGCGGTTGAAGATCGTGTTCATCGTGGTGGCGCCCGTCGTGAGCACGGGCTTGAGCTCCAGTTCTCCCCTATGCCGGCTGCCTGGGTGATCGTTCGGAACGCCCGGCGGACGTTCCCGGCCGCGAGCGGTTTGCCGTCTCGGGTACAGAAGTGAAGGTCGTTGTCCTGCCACTTCTCCCCCTTTCTGAGCCGCCTGGCCGCCTGCTTCGCGTGGCGCAGCGCCCTGGCCACCTCGTCGGGGACTTCCAGCGTCCGGCGGGACTTATCGGTCTTCGTGTCGCCGTCGGCGGCTGGGAGAACACCCGGTCGCCGCCGCCACCAGCGAGATCACCCGCGGCCGTGCTCTGCGTTAACGGCTTCTCCCAGCTCGATCAGCTTGCTGAAGACGCGCGAGTCGGCATCATCGACGAGCGCTCTGTAGCGCGGGTCGAGGAGGTAGGACTCCTCGCCGGAGGTAGCGTTCATCGCGACGACGTCGAGGAAGATGTCGAGGACACGGGCGGCAGGGGCCATATCGGCGTTGCGCGGACCCATCGGTATGAACTGCAGGTGCGGTCGCCACAACTTCGCGCGCAGCGGATCCTCGTGCAGGCTGAGCACCGTTCCGAGGACGTCATCGCGGCCCATGCGCTTGAGCAGCAGACCGACGTCGCGCCCGAGCCGGATGAAGTTCTCGTCGGTGAGGGAGAACCCGGCGAACAGCAGGTGACGTGTCATCATCGCGGCCTGGACCATGCTCGCCAGCGGCCGCCAGTACGCGTCGAAGAACAGGTAATTCTCTCTGGCGAGCACCAGTCTCTCGTGGTCGATGTCACCGTGCATTTTCAGCAGCCAGGGCTTGCCCGGCTCGGCCCGGTCCCAGGGCAACGTTCGCGGCGCATCGGGGAATGGCGCACGGCATGCCTGCTCGTAAAGCGTGTCGAAGTTCGTCGTGATCGCTTCCGGCGCGCGAAGTGACGCCAGCAGCGCGTGGCCAAGCGGATGGAGCGTCTGGCTCAGGATCCGACGGAGAATCTCGTGGAACCGGGGGCCGAGATCCTCTTTGAGGAGGCTGGCGGCGTCAAGGACGTGGATCTCTTCCAGACCGGCGACCATGTCCTTGTCATTGGCTGCCTTCGCCAGCTCGCGGATCAGGCCAGTCCACGAGGGCAGGCCGGCCGGCTGGCTGATGCCCGCGCCGAGGAACAGGACGAGGTTGCCCTTCCCGGCCAGTTCGCCCAACCGCCAGGCCTCGCGCATGAGGGAATCCTGAAGAACAGATGATGCGGCATCCGACTTGCGCCGCTGATGCTGCAGCGCCACGTAGTCTGAGCGGCGCCAGCAAGCGATAACCACGTCGTACTCGTGGCGGCGGGCCGCTTCAGCGCATTCGCGCAGGATGCCCGCGAGCACCTCGCCGCGAACCGCATCGAACCCGCCAGCACCGGTGCCGAAGAGCGGCAGGCCAACCAGCAGGCGGGCCCGGCCGTATTGCGCTTGCTTGCCGCTGAGGCTCTCACCTGCGGCATCGAGTCCTTTCCTGACCCCTTCGAGCAGCCAGTCCACGGGGTCCCACCCCGGAACACTGCCGGAGTTGACCCAGCGCACGAGCCGACCAAGACCGGAAGGTTCCGGGACTGCGCCCGTAACCCGGACACCAGAGTCGCTCCAGCCGAACGGCAAGGACGCCGGACTGGGTCGACCGAAGTACCGCCAGTGCTCCATCACATCGAGGTTCATATCGTCTTACCCAGGGAACGGCAGGCCAACGGGTTCGCTGCGGCACTGACGGTGCACGGACTCATCCGGGGCCACTACCGGGTGTCCGGATCAAACGGGCGATCAGCAGGGACGGCGCGCTGGCCATATGGTGGCCAGGGGTGATGGAGGACTTTGCTGATGAATCTCCCGTTGACGGCGGAGCAGCTCGACCGTGCCGCCGGCGTGCTGATCGGGATGGCCTGCGGTGATGCGCTCGGCGCTGGGTACGAGTTCGGCCCGCCGCGTATCCACGGCGAAGAGGTGTCCATGGTCGGCGGGGGAGCTTTCGGCTGGGAGCCCGGCGAGTGGACCGACGACACCTCGATGGCCATCGTGATCGCCGAGGTCGCTTCGACCGGGGCCGACCTGAGGACCACCGTGGCCTTGGATGCGATCACCGCCAGGTTCGTTGCCTGGATAGACGAGGCCACCGATGTTGGCGCGCAGACCAGCAGGGTTCTTTCCGCGGTGCGGGCTGATCCGACTGCGGCGTCGGCCGCCGCGGTGGCGGAAGATCTGTTCCGCCGCACGCGGAAGGCCGGTAACGGGTCGCTGATGAGCACTGCCCCGGTCGCCCTGGCCTACCTGCACGACCCGGTGGGGCTCGTCGAGGCCGCTCACGCGGTCAGCGCCATCACCCACGGCGGCCGAGAAGCCGGGGAATCATGCGCCTTGTGGTGCCTGGCGATCCGCCACGCGGTGCTCTGTGGCAGCTTCGACGGGCTCCGCGCTGCCGTATCTGACCTGCCGCGCGACCGCGCGGCGGTGTGGGCGGGACGGCTGCGCCGTGCCGGGTCGGTCGAGCCGCACGAGATTGAGCACAACGGATGGGTGGTCGCCGCTTTGCTGGCCGCCTGGTCGGCGATTACCCGGACGCCGGTGCCCGCCAGCGATCCATCCGGGGATTGCTCCCCCGCCCGCCATCTGCGCCTGGCGTTGGACCGTGCGGTGCGCTGCGGCGGCGACACCGACACCGTGGCCGCGATCGCCGGCGGACTGCTCGGCGCCCGCTGGGGTGCGTCGGCGGTCCCGCCGCAGTGGCGCCGTCTGCTGCACGGCTGGCCGGGGCTGCGCGGCCGGGATCTGATCAGGCTGGCCCTGCTGATTGCCCTCGGCGGACAGCCGGACGGCACTGCGTGGCCTGTGGTGCTCGATCCGGATTCGTGGTAACGGCATAGTGCCTGGGCCGAGATGCGACCGGTCATATGGGTTGGAGAACCCCCGCCGCGCGGAGTCCGGTGATGTGGTCACGGACGGCACGGGGCTGGGGGCCGCCGTGGATCAGGATGCCGCATTCCAGGTTGGCTTCCATCGCGCGGCTGGTGAGGTTGGCGCTGCCGACCAAGGCGATCCGGTCATCGACGACGATGATCTTGGCGTGCAGTGCTGCGCCTGGCGGGCGCTGAGCCGCAGGCCAGTGCAGGCGGCTCGCGTCCAGGTCGGGGAAGGGGATCCCGGCAGGGGCATAGCTGGGGTTGTCGGCGTGCCGCTCGGTCAGCAGCGTGATGGACACGCCGCGTGCGGATGCCGCCTGCAGCGCGGCGCTGATGCCGGGCTCGGTCTGCGTGGCGAAGCTGACGAGCAGGATCTCGTGGCGCGCTTGCGCGATCAGGTCGATGACGGCCGCAGCGGTCAGGCGGCTCGTGGTGATACCGGATTCTGGTCCAGTCCAGACGACGTCGATTGACTGGTGCCGGTGGGCCCGCTCGAGGGCGCGGGCCGCGCCCAGCGGACCGCGTCCAGGAACGCGCCGAGGCGCTGCGGGTCGTCCCAGCCGTCCCCGGTGACCTCTGGCAGCTTCGTTGCCGGGACGATCTCGCGGCCCGGCTCGACCTCCCAGACGACGGTCAGCTCCCCGCCGAGGTCATCGTCGCTCACGCTGGTCAGCCGGACCAGGGTCTGCCCGGGCAGTGCGGCGGCGGCAAGCTCGTCGACCGGCTGCTGGCTGCGGGAAACGGCACTGACCACCCACTGCTGGCCGCGGACCTGGACGAGCTGGCCCGCTTCGGGCACGCCGTCCTGCCCGGCGCTGAACGCCTCCACTACCGCTGCGGTCATCCCCCCTCCTCGACGGGACAGGTTACCGCCGGACCTGGTGCCGATCGGTCACCTTTTGATTACGAAAGCGTGCCTTCGGCTGCACATGCCGGAAAACAGTCCTCACGGCCATATGCCCGTTTCAGATCACGCCACGCGCCCAGTGCGCTTGAAGGGCCCGGTCGCCGGGTGGACACCAGCCGCGATCTGGACCGCGGGCCGGAGGTCGGGGATCGCCGCCACGGAAGGGATCGTCCAGCCCCACTCCCCGTCGTAGTCGCGCCAGCTCTCCTCCAGGTCCGGATACGGGCTGGTCAGCGACAGGGCAGCCGGAGGTTCCGGCAGCCGGATCGCGAGCCTGACCGGCTGACGCCAGCACAGGTCAACGATCAGGGTGTTGTAGCCGCCGCTTCGCTGGAAGGCGACGTAGCCTCGGCGGAAGACCAGCTGCCAGGGCAGGTCCAGCTCGGCAATCGCCTCACTGAGCAGGTCTACCAGTACCCGGCCGAGCTGGAGGCGGTCATCGGGGATCCCCAGTTCAGCGGCGTAGCGATCCCAGTCCCACTCCTGCCGTCCGACCAGTGTGGCTGGCGGCCGGTCGTCTGCTTCGATCGCTTCTTCATCGAGGACCTCAATGAGCGAGGCAAGTTCTGCGGCAGTGATCTGCTGTGACCCATCGGCGGTGCCGCTGGCGTCGAAGCGGACGCCATCCTCCCGGAGCACGTCCGCCGGGTCGCGCGTGTCCGCCGGGTTTTCCCAGCGGAAATCGGGCCGCGGTTTGCCGTCGGAGCCGAGCACCCGGTAGGCGTTATCCAGGCCGGGAGTATTAGCGAGGTGCTGGCCGACCGGCATGGCCGCGGTGCCGCCGAGCTGGGCCAGCTGGCCGTAGGTGGTCCAGCGGCCCCGCGGGATGGCCGCGATGGCGGCGTTGATGCGCCTCCAGTCGAAGCCGGACCGCGGTTCTGCGGCACCGGGAACCGGGCCTGGCCAGATCCTGATCGCGTGGTCTGCGAGCTCGTCGGCGCGGGCCAGGATCTCCTCGCGACCCCACGCGTCCTGGGCCGTCAGAGCACGGTTGAGCTCCAGGTGGCTGGCGCCGTAGATCTGCCGTTTCCGCTCGAAGGGGTTGTTGCTCAGCGTCCCGTTGAAGGCGGTCAGCGTGAGGTTGCCGAGCGTGTGCACGAGGGCCTGGTGGATCTCGTCCGGGTCCTGGCCGAGGCTGGCCAGGTGATCGCGCCATTCGTTGCTGAGCGTCTGCGGCAGGACATGCTCGATCGTCAGGTCGGTGTGCTCGAAGTCGATCCGCTCGGGATGACCGTAGCTGTCCTCGAGCCGTTCCAGGATGAGCCTGCGTTGCGGGCCGCGGCCGCTGAAATAGAACGGGCGGGTCCGGATCGCCTCGCGGAGCTGTTCGTCACTTGGCCAGTAGCGCCGTTGCCGGGATAGCTCCTGCCGCAGTGCCTGCGGGAAGGTCGCATCCTGCGGCAGTTGCGCGACGAACTGGACGAATAGCCGGTTGAGCGCATTGGTCGGCACCGCCAGCCAGCTGACGGCGGACCAGGAAGGACTCGATGTATGAGACCACCTCGCGCAGCCCCCCGGCCGGCAGCAGCCTTCGCTCCCGCAGGCGTTGTCTCCCTGGCCGGTGGTGATATCGACGACCGCCAGGCGCTCCACCACGATCCTGGTCAGGCGGCTCAGATCGAGCGGCTCATCATCAGGGCCAAGCAGTTCGGCCTGGCTCCGGTAGAAGCGGTATGCCTGGCCAATCAGATCCTGTCCTCCGGCATGGCCACTTCGCGTGATGCACGCGAAGAACGACTGGCGGTCGGCCTGGGTGGGGACGAGCCGGAAACGGTCCTCGCCCTGCTGGAACTTATTGATCAGGTACAGCTCGTCGTAACGCTCGATCGCCTGCCGGTCGGCCTTCGCCGCCGCGTCGCGAATCGCGGCGAGTAGCAGCATCAGCGTGGTGAGCCGCTGCTGCCCGTCCACGATCAGGTAGGACGCGACGCCGCTCGCAGCAAAAGGGAGCGGGCGACAGCACGATGCTTCCGAGGAAATGACCCGACTGGCTGGCCGCAGCGCCGTCGTTGGCCCGTGCATACTGCTCCAGGATGTCCCGCCAGAGCAGCCGGTGATCAGCCATCCGCCACGTGTACTGGCGCTGCCACAGCGGCACCCGGAACTGCTTCTCACCTTGGACAAGCTGCTTAAGGTTAGTCTCCCGCACTTGCACCTGCCGAGCATAGAGCGCCCGAACGGCGGCCGAGGCAAAACGCTCGGAAGAACGGCAAGACCTCGAGGAACGAAGCCAAGATCGCGGATTTCCTCCGGCTCTTCCATCGTGACACCCGCGGCCCTGCCGGAACCGCCTCGTCCTGGCGGATCCACAGGCGCAGCGTCTCCGGGCTCATGGCCAGGCGGCCTGCCACCGCCGTGATCGCCGCGTACTCGCTGGGGTAGTCCCCGCTGGTGACGCAGCGGCGGCGCCGCGCAACCGCACACCCCATGCTGGTACCGCGACTGGTTTCAAGCGCCGCTGGTTGCCCGCCTTGTATGCGAGGACGCGGCCATCGTCTGCGCCAAGGACGATCTCAGTGGCCGGATGCATCTGCGTGCCCAACACAGTCGCTGTCTACCACGCCGGCCGACCTGGGAAACGATCATGCATTGGAGCCGGGCGAGTCGGCCTCCCACGCTCAGGCCAGGGCGCGGCCGACAAGGTGACGGTTCTTCTCCAAGGAGCCGGGCAGCACGGCGAAATGCACCTGCCCGTCCTCATCAACGGCCACCACCCGCACGACCGCCTGGGCGTAGCGGTTCCCCGCCACCAGCATCACTCCTGGACGGATACGAGCGGGATCCCGGGCCTCGCCCAGCGTGGACCAGCCGAGCCCGTCGTCGTCTTCGGCGTTCAAGTCGGCTATCAGGTCGATCTGCGGGTCCATCGCTCTTCTCCGTTCTCAGGCTACGCGTCGTGGTAGGGGTTCGGCACCACCTGGTGCGGGCAGCGCTTGGCTCGCCGTTAACCGGTAATGCGTAACGCCCTCATGGGTCCGCATCGCCCGGAGCCGTCGCGGCGCCTCCCGTTTGAGTGTTCAGTAGGTCCGAGAGCTTCGCACGTCCAGGTTGCGGAACTGCGGGTCGGTGCTGCCGATGGACTGCAGATCCTTGAGGAAGGCCGCGATGGCGGGGTGGCCGGAGTTGGCCATGGCCTCGGCGTAGTCGGGAAACCCCACTATGGCGACGTGACGCCCGCGCCGGTCGCGGTCGGCACCGAGGAGGGACCACCGCACGGTCCGCTAGGCCGCGATGGCAGTAGCCCACCGGTTCACAATCGCGTCCCATTCCCCGACGCGGTCGGTGTCGAACTCGATGAGCTGGACAAATGCTCCCGGGTAGCAGGCACCTGGCTCGTCGGTCAGCACAGCGCCCAGCATCTGGCGAAGCAGCGGAGTGTCGGTATGCCCGTGCACGGCGACAGCGTGCTGCGCCGCCGCGGCGATCAGCTCGGCCGGCTCACCGGCAATGGCCAGCGTGCAGCCAACGTCGTTAGGGACTGCGCGGCAGTCGATGGTTTTCCGGGTCATCAGGGTCTCCTTACCATGTCGAGTGGTGAGCTTGCTGGCGGCGCGGCGGTCAGGGACGAGCCTCGTACACCAGGTTGAACGGGGTCTCGGCCGCACGGCGGAACCGGGTGAACCCAGCGTCGGTGGCCACCTGGCGAATCGCGGCCTCGCCGGCCTGCGCGCCCAGCGCGTAGCCACCGGGCTGGGACAGCGCGTTTGGCACGCACACCATCGTGGAGAAGTTGTAGTACGCCCGCCCGACCGGGCTGAGATTCCCCGCCACCTCGTCAGTCGCGTACGGCTCGACGATCAGCCAGGTGCCGTCTGAGGTGAGCGCCTGCCGGACGTGCCGCGCCGCGCCGCGCCGAGCGGATCGCCCATGTCGTGCAGGCAGTCGAACGTGGCGGCCAGATCGTACCCGGTGCCGGAGAACGTCGCAGCCGAGGCGACCTCAAAGGTCACCCGGTCGGCCAGTCCGGCGTCGGCGGCCCGCTTGCGGGCCAGCTCGATCGACTGGTCGTGGTAATCGGAGCCGATGAACCGCGAGTTCGGGTACTCCTGCGCGAGCAGGATGGTCGAGGCGCCCAGGCCGCAGCCGATGTCGGCCACCGTGGTGCCCGCCCGCAACTTGTCCTCCACTCCGTCAAGCTCCGGGATCCAGGACGGGACGAGGTTGGCGATGTAGCCGGGCCGGAAGAACTGCTCACAGCCGATGAAGACGTCCTCGTCGTGCTCGTGCCAGCCTAGGCCGCCGCCGGTCCGGAAGGCCTCGGTAATGCGCGGCACCGCCCGCAGCGTGCCGAGCGCGAGCACGAACGCACCGGGCGCGTGGACGCCGCCGTCTGGGGCGGCCCCCGAACCCGGCCGCGGCCTCGGCGAACCTCTCGCCCTTGCGCTGGCAGGCCAGGACCAGCAGGGCCTGCTGCCCGCAGTTCAGCGTCCGCCAGGGCGACCCGGTCGAGATCCGGATGAAAAACGCTCACTGTCTGAATCTTGAGGTATGCGGGACGCAGTTGTAGGCTCGCCGGCGTGGTAGTGGAGATTCAGCCAGGAGACTTCCTGCGACACGGAAGATACGAGATTCAGCGGCTCGTACGGTCCGCATGTGACAAGGAGATCTACCTCGCACTCGACCGCGAGCTTGGCTGCCAGGTGGCGCTCGATGTGTTCTCCAACAACGCAGTCATGCCGACCGGGCTGACCGTGAGTGCGTGGGAAACCCGCGTACTCGGCCAGCTGGGTGATCATCGCAACATCGCAACAGTGCTTGATCACTGGGAAGACGGCGAAACCGCCGTCATGGTTACCCGCTACCTCTCTGGCGGGTCCCTCCGCGACCGCATTGTGCGCTCGAGAGAATCCGGTGAAGCTTTGCCGGTCGAGGACATATTGCGGATCGCCGTGGAAATAGCGAGCGGGCTTGAACACATTCACGGGCGCCGCATCCTCTACCGCGATCTGCAACCCTGCAACGTTCTGTTCGATCACTGGGGGACAGTCCACCTGGTGGACTTTGATACCGCGGTGTCACTCGACGATCCCGATATGAGCGACATGTCTCATCGGCCGGTGATCGACTACATGGCTCCCGAGCTGGCAGATGGCGGGAGCGCCGACGAGCGTGCTGATCTGTACGCTCTCGGAGCGACGATCTATGAGATGTGCACGGGCCGACCGCCCTTCAGCGGAACCCGCGAACAGATTCTGGCTGCGCGCCACACGAGCCCGCCTCCGCCTTTGAATCGGGATGATCTTCCCGAGGAATTGAAGGAGCTCGTCTCCAGCTTGCTTGCACCCGAACGCGAACATCGGCCGGCAAGTGCAGCTGAAGCCGTTAAGCGCCTAGAGAGCCTCTGCGCGGCCTGGGCGGCGCGTGAGAAGGCCGCACCAACCCGAGGCGACAGCAAGTCGCTTCCTGGACCCGACGCGGCAGAGCTGAAGGCGGCATACGGGGCGAAGGCCGCTGAATACGCAATCGGCGATGTCATCGACGACCGCTTCGAGATTCTCGACATACTCGGGCGCGGCGGTTTCTCGAAGGTCTACCGCGTGCGCGACGACCTCGAAGGCGAGGAGCGGGCGCTCAAGCTCTTCGACAACGCATGTGGCTACGAGGCAGTGCGCCGCGAGATCGGCGCCCTGCGGAAGATCCGTCATCCCAACGTGGTGGAGGTCTACTGGGCCGACAAGACCACTGCTGGCGACTGGTATCTCATCACTGAGTTCATCGAGGGAGAGTCACTCGGCGAGTTCGTCGCCGGAAAGAGGGTCCTTCGCGATCGCGAGGCGGTAGATGTCGCACTCGACATCCTAGGCGCGCTAGTCGCTTTCCACCCCGATTCGGAGCGCCTCAAGCAGCTGGACGCTAGACGCCGCGAAGGCGAGCTGTCGGAAGCGGACTTCAACGAGTGGATGGAATTGAAGGACAAAGGGCTGGTGCACCGCGACATCAAGCCGTTTAACGTGCTGCTCACGCGCACGGGAGCGAAGCTGCTTGACTTCAACATCGCTTCCAGGGTTGGCGACGATGTGCGCACGCGGTCGGGCACGCCACCGTATCAGGCGCCCGACGCCGACCTCACCCGGTGGGACGTCTCGACCGACCTGTTCGCGGTCGGCGTTTTGCTCTACCAGCTCCTCTGCAACGGCCATCACCCGTACCCGAATTCGCGGCCCATGGTCGACGAGCCGGTGATCGATCCGAGGACAATCCGCTCGGACCTCAACCCGGACCTGGCAGAATTCCTCACCAAGGCATGCGCCTCAGCCAACGCTGAACGCTACCCTACGGCTGCCGAAATGCAGCTTGCCCTGCGCAAGATCCGCGCTAACCTTTAACCTCCCGCGGCCGGTCATCGATGGCCGCCGCCAGTTGCGTCTGGCTGCTGAGAATTTCGTCTCGTATTCGCCGACTTGGTCAGCTCGCGGCATGGAGCGGCGGATGTCGTCGGGCGCGGCGCCCAGCCGGTCCTTCTCCGCCTCCAGGTCGTAGCCGGCCGGGCCGTCCAGCCTGCGGGACTGCTGCCGGTGCCAGATGGCCCCGGTGTCTTCGTCGCGGAACGACCGCAGCACACGCCCCGTGATAACGCGAGGCGTTATCAAGCAGCACGTTACTCACGGCGAGGAAGGTGCCGCGGGTCGCGCGAAGGTACCCGATGTGCGGGTTGAACACGTACATCCCGGCCTCCGGCGCCGGTTCGCCCAGGCTAGCCCGCTGCATCAACTGCGGAAAGCCAGGCCCGATTCAGGTCGGCGACCGAGGCGGTGCCTGGCCGTACCGTTCCCAGTAAACGAGCTCGGCCAGCAACCGTGAAGGCCAAGACCGCTGCGAGACTACGTGTTGCCTGGCCGCGGAGGCGTGGCCGACCTGCAGGATGGCTTCGGGCCGGGCGTGCGCTGGGAGGCCCAGGACTACTTCGACGCCGGAGCGGCTGAACGATGTCGCGGGGCAGGTGCCCAGACCGAGGGCGTGCGCTTCGGTCATCATGTTCATCATCAGCGTGCCGACGTCGATGAATATTGTCCGGTCAGCGTCCGGCTGCAGCTGAGCTTCGGCTACGGCACGCAGGTCGGTACAGATGACCACCATGGCGGCCGGGTGCGAGAAGATACCCGGCGACATGTCGGCGACGAGCTTGATCCGCTGAGGATCGCGGACGACGAGAAGGCGGTGGACGCGGTTGTTGCTGGCGCAGGTGGCCCAGCGGCCGGCCTCCAGGATCATCCACAGCCACGACTCCTCGACGGGCTCGGCGCTGAAGTCGCGTACCACCCGCCGGGTGCTCATGAGGGCCAGGAGGTCGGCAGGGTCGACGCCCTGCCGGGCGTCCGGGGCGGTCATGGTGCCACGTCCCGGACGTGGTTTGCTGCGGTCTCCAGGAGGCGCCGTGCCACCTGCCGGGAGGCCTGTGGCAGGTAGGAGTAAAAGGCGTGGCGGTCACTCATCATGAGAACCTTGCTCCGGTCAAGCTCGGCTTGGAAGCGCGCCAGCCAGGGGTCGTCGAGCCCGCAGTCGAGCATCGTCGCGGCGAGCTTGGAAGCGGCGTCGAGTAGCCGGAAGCTGCCGTAGTAGTGAGGTTCGACGACGCAAATCTCCGCGCTGGCAACGAGATGTGCCAGCAGCTGGTAAGCGCGTTCCCGAGGAACGGCGGCGCTGGACTCGCGGGCAGCCGTCAGCCTGCCTGATTGCTCCGGTTGCTGGCTCATCGTTGCTCCAGGTCTTGATAGCGCCCTCGGCTGAGCAGTAGCCCCCGCCCGGGGTTGCCCAGCACCTGTCCGTCCCGCATGATGACCTCGCCGCGGGAGATGGTGATTACCGGCCAGCCCCGCGCCTCGTGCCCCTCGTACGGATCGAAGTCTGAACGCGACTCCATGGCCGCTGCCGTCACCCGGAACGCCCGTTGCGGGTCGATGGCTACAAGGTCGGCGTCCGATCCCGCGGCCAGGCAGCCCTTGCGGGGCCAGAGGCCGAATAGCTTGGCCGGGTTCGTAGCGGTGACTGCGACGAACGTGGTGATCGGTATCCGGCCGGCCTGCACGCCCTCCGCGTAGAGCATCCCGATGCTGGTCTGGACGTTCGACACGCCGCCGGGTATCTCCGCGAAGGACAGCGACGGGTCCATCTTTTGCCTGGCCATCCAGGTCGTGTGATCGGTTGCGTATGTCTGGATCTCCCCGCTCTCCAGGCCCTGCTGCCTGCAGGACCCGCAGGACATCGCGGTCGCTGAGTGCCATGCCGACGTTGGCGGTGAAGATCTTGACGCTGGTGAACCCGTTGGCGGCCAGCGCAGGCAGTTCCTCCAGCGCGCCAGGTACGGCTGGGTCGATCACGGCGATGTGGAATCCGTAGTCGATCACCGAGCGGCCTGCGGCTTTGGCCTTCTCCCGTTCTATCGCGGCAGCCAGTCCCGCGCCGTGCTCCTGGAAGGCGAAGTTGATGTAGGTCGTGATGCCGCCCGCTGCCGCGGCCCGGGACCCGGACTCATAGTCATCGGCGGTCGCCGCGCCGCCGACCTGGGTGTCGAAGTGAGTGTGCACATCGACCGCGCCCGGCGCGACCACTAGGCCGCGGGCGTCGATCACGCTCGCGGCGTCCCCGGCCAGCGACGGCTCGATCGCGGCGATCCTCCCGTCGGAGATGCCGATGTCAGCGTCGAATGTCCGCTTCGCGGTAGCAAGCGTGGCACCACGGACGATGCAGTCGAAAGTCACCGGCATTACTCCGGGCAGGAGGGCGTGTAGGTCGCGTTCAGGCCGAACGCGGCCGGCCCGAACACCTCCAGGGCTTCCGGGGTGCGCATGATCTCCGGCGGCGTGATCGAGATCACCGTGACCCGCTGACCGTAGCGCAGGCTCTCCGTAGTGATCGGTTCGGCGGTTTCGGTCGCCAGGATGCAGATAAGGTCGGGCACCACGGCAAGCAGCTCCCCGTCGATCTCCGCGATCAGATGCTCGTTCTGGAACGCCACCCGCATCACGTCCTGTGATCCGTAGCCACGGATGCGGGCGTGGCCCTTCACGAACCCCCCCGTCGTCTGCCGGAGCACGTCTTCCACCCTGCCCTCGAACAGCAGCCGCGGTCCGCGGTAGCCGGCGGCTGCCAGCGCGGCGGCGATGCCTTCCAGAGGGTCGCTATGGCGCCGCCGGGCCTGCCGCACGGCGGCGCCCAGGCAGATGCCCAGCTTGAGCGTTCCCGGGATGGAGACCCGCTTGGCTACTGCCCCCGGCATCGAGTACTCGGCGATCATGGCAGCGCCGCCCATACGCACGCAGATGCCGCGGGCCAGCCACTCCATCGCCCGGTTATCCCTGGCCATGACCATGGCGACGTCTCCGTGCTCGTTGGCGATGGCCATCGGGCTTCCGGAAACGCCGAAGACATGGAACGTCTCCATCTGCAATTCGGGGAAGGCACGGCCCATACCATCGGCATCCAGCACCGGGATACCCGCTTCCGCGGCGACGACCAGGGGCAGCGTGGAATTCAGCCCGCCGCACTCCATGGGGATGGTCGCAGTGGCCGAACGGCTCAGGTGCTCTTCCAGCGCGTGCAGCGCGGCAACCCCTTCCGTGCCGGCAGGCAGCTTCTCGATCATGACGGTCGGGGCTCCCATCATGGCGGTCGAGATCACCAGGGCGTCATCGGGGACCTGATCGAGATCCCACACGGTCACGGTCCGGCCGCGGTCCAGTGCCCGCTGCGCCATGAGGCGGCCGATGTACGGGTCGCCGCCCCCTCCCGAGCCGAGCAGGGCCGCGCCGTAGGCCAGGTCGAGCAGGTCCTGGCGGGTGATACTCCAGGTCACGGCCTGTCCCTTTCCGCGCTGACCCTCTCTTCCACGGGGATGTAGTCGAAGTCGTAGCCGAAATAACGCGGCCCCACGAGCGCCAGGCCCGCATCCGTCCGCCACCGCGAGTCGCAGGGGGCGGTCACCACAGAAACCCGGAACCCGTAGCGGATCTCCTCGGTCGTGATCGGCTCGGCGGAGTCGCTGTCCAGGACGATGATGAGGTCCGGGACGGAGGCGAGCACCCGGCCGTCGCGGATAGCCACGAGGTGCTCGTTCTGGAAGTTGAGTTCGAGCTTGGCGCCGCCGTACGAGCCGAGCCCGGCCAGCACGGCGCGTCCCCGGGCGAAACCGGTCTCCGTGCGCCGCTCCACGTCGGCCACCCTGCCACGGAACACCGCGTGCCCGTTGAGCTGCTCGGTGACGGCCTGCACCGGGTCGCTGTGCTCCGCCCGGGCCCGGGCGATCACCCGCCCCAGCGCCTGGCACAAGGTGAGGGTGCCAAGCACCATGGTCTCCCGGACCTGATGGCCTTTCATGGCATAGCACGCGATAAGGGCCGTGCAGCCCATCTCGATGGTGGCGGCGCGGGCGAACCGCTCGGTCCACCGGTTCCCGGTCGTGCGGAGCAGGACGGTATTGCCCTTCTCGTCGGCAACCACCATGGGGGTCGCCGAGACGCCGAGCATGCTCGGCACCAGCATCTGCAGCTCGGGGAAGGCCCGGCCCATGCCGTCCGCGTCTATCAGTGGCAGGCCGGTCCGTGCGGCGACGACGAAGGGAATCGTCGAGTTGATGCCGCCCGCCTCCCCGCAGACGATGTGGGTCACCCGGCACCCAAGGTGGTCCTGCAGTGCCAGCAGGGCGTTGACGGCCTCGTCGCCGCGGGGAAGTTTCTCGACCATAACCGTTGGTGCGCCCATCATCGCGGACTGGACCACCACCGCGTCGTCTGGCACCTCGGCAGCGTCGACGAGCGTGACCGGGCCGTTCTCGCGCACGGCCTGGCGGGCCAGCAGCTTGCCGATGTACGGGTTGCCGCCGCCGCCGGTTCCCAGGACGGCCGCGCCCCTGGCCAGGTCCTCCAGGTCCTCCTCACCGACCAGTCGCGCCATCGTCACCACCCAGCGGCAGGTCGCCGACGGCCTTGACCCTGATCCGGACCGCGTTGCTGGGCAGGTAGGCCAGCGGCACCTCCTCGACGTCGACAATCTGGACGCTCGATGCCAGCGCCCCGGCGGCGACCGCCTTGCCGATGGCTTCCCGGCGGACCGATTCCAGCGCGTCCTCCCGCGCCCGGTCGGCCAGCGAGACGACCTTGTCGACTTCGCCGCCGACCTGGGCGATGGCGGCGCCGATGGCGTTGGCGACGGCGAAATGATCCGGCTTGAGGATCTCCGAGGCACCCTCCAGGCGGTCTTCCACCAGGATGCTGCCGCCTCCCACGATGACGACCGGCAGTGGCGCGGGGCTCGTCTTGACCCGGTCGACTAGTTCGGCGAGCCGTTCCTGGATCAGCTGCATGCCGCGACGGACCAGTTCCCGGTCCAGGCCGGCGACCCGGTCGCGGTCGCCCACATCGCACAGGCCCGCCGCGACCGCGAGATCGGTCGCGGTGACCGTGTCCCCGCCGAATACCAGCGCGCGCTGCTGGATGGCGTATCCGACGCTGCGCGGGCCGACCGTCACGTCGCCGGCGTCCCCGGCGACGACGCTGCCGCCGCCGAGCCCCACCGGGAGCACGTCAGGCATCCTGAAGTTGGTACGCACACCGCCGATGTCCACGGCGACGGCCGCCTCCCGGGGGAAGCCGTGAACGAGGACACCGACATCACTGGTCGTGCCGCCGACGTCGATGACGACGCAGTCGGTCTGGCCGGACAGGAACGCCGCGCCGCGCATCGAGTTCGTCGGGCCGGATGCGAACGTGGCCACCGGGTACTGGCGGCAGTACTCCACGCTCATCAGCGTGCCGTCGTTCTGGCTGATGTAGACGGGCGCCTCGATCCCCGCCTCGCGCACCGCGCTCTCCAGCGCCGTCGTGATCGTTTCAGCCAGCTCATGGAGGCAGGCGTTGAGTATGGTGGCGTTTTCCCGCTCCAGCAGGCCAACCCGCCCGATTTCGTGGGAAAGGCTGACCGAAGCTCCCGGGATCACGTCCCGCAGCACCTCAGCCGCCTGCATCTCCATGTCGGCGTTGACCGGGGAGAAGACCGCTGAGACGGCAACGGTCCTGATGCCCTTGGCGGCGATGTCGGCGGCCGCCTCCCTGACCTCCTTCTCGTCGAATTCGGAGATGATGCGCCCGTCAAATTCGTAGCCGCCGTGGCACAGGTAGCTGTGCCGGCCGAGCGCGGCACACAGGCGGTCCGGCCAGTCGGTCATCGGCGGCAGCGCCGCGGTGGCCGGCAGCCCGAGCCGCAGCGTGGCGGTGGGAGCTAGGCGCTGCGCTTCCACCACCGCATTGGTGAAGTGCGTTGTGCCGATCATCACGGTGCTGACCTGCCGCGGCGGGAAAGGACGCGCCCGCTGAAGACCGGCCAGCGCGGCGACGATGCCGTCTGTCACGTCCGGTGTGGTCAAGGTCTTGAACTCAGCCAAAACCTCGCGGCCGTCCATGAGAACGGCATCGGTGTTGGTCCCGCCAACATCGATACCGATCCGCATCAAGCCTCCGAGACCGTGGTGGCCGGGGTGTTGACCGGCATGAGCCTGGCGAGCCCGTAGTATACGACCGCGGCGACGACCAGCGCGTTGACGCTGGCAATGCCCCAGTTGACGTAGTAGCCGACCAGGCCGCCGGCAATCCACGCCGCCCAGCCCGCGGCATTCCAGTTGGGGCACCAGCCCGGCAGGCCGGACGGATGGCGGGTGGCCTCCAGCGCCCGGCGGTGGGTCTTCAGGACGAAGTAATCAACCACCATGATGGCGGCGACCGGCGGGAAGGCTACCCCGAGGATGGTCAGGAACCCTTCGAAGTGGCCCAGGATTCCGAGCGCGGACAGCAAGGTGCCGATGGCGCCCACGATCAGCGTGAGCAATGCCCGGTGAATCCGCTTGCCGAAGGCCGTGTCCAGGAAGTTGGCCAGCCCGAGAGAGCCGCTGTACAGGTTCCAGTCGTTGATCTTGGTCGTGGCCACGACCAGGACCAGCACGCCAACGGCGCCGGACGTGGTGGTGACGATGCCGATCACGTTCTCGGTCTTGGCGTAGTGGGCGAGCAGGACGCCGATCAGGCCGATCGTGTACTCCCCCAGGGTGATGCCGAGCACCGTGTTGACAACCACGTCGCGGGCGTTGCGGTTGAAGCGGCACATGTCCGGGTTGATCACGGCGCCGACGATGAACCCTCCGGCGACCAGGGTGGCCCCGGCCCCGATGCCCAGTGCCGGGCCGGGATGCGCCGAGGCGACCAGGTGGCTCAGGGACACTTTGTGCAGGGCCTTGCCGATCGAGTAGAAGCACAGCAGGACGAAGGCGGGCACGGCGATGTAGGCCGTCCACGTCATGGACAAGAAGCCCCAGATGACGATTCCGGTTACCAGCAGGCCGGTGAGCACTTCCCAGGCCGACAGCGGCATGGCGTGCGGCAGGAGCGATTGGATGCCCTGCGCGAATACCGCATTCTGTACGCCGAACCAGCCCATCAGGCTGATGGTGATGACCAGGCCGAGCACGCTTGACCCGTACCGGCCGAAGCCGGTCCACCGGGTCAGCATCGAGGTGCTCAATCCCTCCCGCTGGCCGGCGATGCCGGTGAAGATGGCGACCACCTCGAGGATGACCGCTCCCAGGGTGAGGGCGAGGAACGCCTGCCAGAAGTCCAGCCCGAAGCCGAGCGTAGCGCCGAGCAGGAACTGCGAGAGCGCGGACAGCTGCCCGTAGCGCTGCAGGAAGACCACGAACCAGTGCCTGCGCTCGCCGGGCGGCATGCGTGTCACGGCGTGGTCGTCGCGGCCGATGCCGAGATCGCCTTCGGTGCGCTCAGGTGCTGGCGCAATCGCGAGATCGGATTTTCCGTGGTCGGAGAACGGAGCTGACGTCATAAGCGGAACCTCCACGGCTGCGGGCTCTGCATGTGCTCACGGACGTCACGTGACCTGCTAGAAGGCGACGGTATCGGTCGCATCAAGTAAAATCTTTGGGTGTTCTCACGAAGCTGTCCCGGTCATTTGGGCGTTGTGCACAGAGGGTTCCGGAGCAGGGGAGCGTCGTGATCGTTTCCGATCTGCTGCAGGCACCCGGGTTGTCGCTGGAGTGCATGGTCGGTGACGTCGGCGGCACGCGCGTCGAATCCGTCTTCGTGGCCGAGCGCCTGTTCGATCTGATGGAGGCGCCGAGCCGGTCCGTCGTCGTGCTGAGCGCAGACGCCTGTGCTGAGGCTGAGCGGTATCACTTCGACATGGCATTGCGCATGGCCTCGAGCCGCGAGGTGGCCGCGATCATCCTCACCCGTGCTCCTGTCGGCGGGGCAAGCTCGACGTCGCTGCATACCGCGCGCCGCGTCGGGGTCGCCCTGCTCCGGCAGGCCAAGCCGATCAACCTGGCTAGCCTCGTCGTCGCGCTCGAGGCCAGGATCCGCGGCTCGGCAGAGCTCGGGCTGCGGCGCGCCGTCCAAGCGTTCCAGGTGATGAGCACGGCCCCGGGAGACGTGGACAGCCTGGTGTCGGATGTGGCCGCCGCCGCAGGTGCCGACATCGTGCTGACCGACCAGCCCGGCGCCGAGCTGTCGTTTCCCGTCGCGGCCGACGCCGAGCCGGCCACCTGGATCGTCGTACGAGATGCCACCGCTCAGTCACGTCCCGAGCTCGTCCTGGTCGCCAGGGCGCTCGCCGACCGGGTCGCCCTGGTCGTGGCCGCCGCGCGACGGGCGGAGGAGCTGCCGATCCGGTCCCGCGCGGAGCTGCTTTCGGAGCTGCTCGACAGCGCATCGGACGGGCGTTCAGCGTTGCTGCGGCGTGCCCGGGCCATGGGTCTCCCCATCGACGGCTGGCATCTCGTCGTCAGGATCGAACACGGCAATGCCGAAGAATTGTGGGACGACGAGGTCAGCGCATATGAAGGACGGGAAGGCCTGACCCGCCTGCTGCTGGAGGCCATCCGGGGCGGCGGTGGAACATGGCATACCGCGCGGGCGGCCGATGCGGTCATTCTCATCCGCATGTACCGCAACGATCCGGGACCGCAGGCCGTGCCGGGAGCAATGAAGGCGGCCGACACAGCGCTGCACGCCGCGTCGCAGCAGCTTGCCCGGGCGGTGCTGTACTGCGGAGTGGGCACCGCCCACGCCGGCGTGACCGGGCTGATCAACTCGGCCGCGGAGGCGCGAGCCGCCGTGGCCGCGTCGCGAGCACGTAACCTGCCCAACGCCGCGAACGCCTTCGACGGCCTCGGGCTGCGGCGCACGCTGATCGAATGGTACGCATCACAGAACGCGCGGGAAGCAGTCGCGAGAGTCCTCGAGCCGCTGGACCGCCTGGGAGGTAAGAAGGCGGAAGAGGCGATCAAGACCCTGCATACCTTCCTCGACGTCCGCGGGTCGCTGTCGCGCGCCGCCGACGTGCTTCACCTGCACCGGAACGCCGTCGCTTATCGGATCAACCGGATCTTCTCCCAGCTCGAGGTGGACCCGGAAAACCCCGATGACTGGCTGCTCCTCGAGCTGGCGTGCCGCGCCCGCCGGCTCGGCTAGCGAGCCAGCCGGACCAGGTCGTCGATCTTGGTGCATCAAATATCAGGCATTATTGTCAGATCCGACAAACGCATGGCTAAGAACTGGTCATAACCTCACGCTCATGCAGTTGACCACGGCGAACCTGCCCGTTTATGCCCTCGGCTGCGCGATCGCCAGCTCGGGTGGCGGCGGTGCAACCAAGACCCCGCTGGCCATCGCCGTCCGGGCAGTCAGTGCGCTTGGTCCGGTGGACATCGTTGCCGTTGATGATCTGCCGCCGCACGGCATCGTCATGCCGGTCGGCATGGTCGGCTCGCCCATGGTGGCGACGGAGCGTATCTGGAGCGGTGACGAAGCGTTCATTCTCCGCGACCAGGTGGAAGCCTTGTCCGGGGCACCCGTCGTGGCCCTGATGTGCTTCGAGATCGCGGGCTCGAACGGCCTGCTGCCCGTCATGTGGGCCGCCCGCCTCGGGCTGCCGCTGCTCGATGCCGACGGCATGGGCCGTGCCTTCCCCGAGATGCAACAGCAGGCGATGCACCTCGCCGGAGTATCGGCCAGTCCGATGGTGCTGACCGACGGCTGCGGAGACGTCGCTGTGCTGTGGGCCAGCGACAACTGCCGGGCCGAACGTCTCGCCAGGCGGGCGATGAGCCTGTTCGGCGGTGCCTGCGCGGCCGCGGTGTATCCGATGGCCGCGGAACGCGCCGCCACGGCCGTCATCAACGGCTCCGTCACCCGCGCGCTCGAGGTCGGCGGTTCGCTGCGGTTCCGGGCTATGGAGCGAATCAGTGCCATCACCGGAACCGTTGGCGGCACTGTGCTGCTCGACGGGAAGATCGTGGAACTCACCCGGGAGACCGGTATCGGGTTCGTTCGCGGATCGGCGACAGTGGCCGGTCTCGGCCGGGACATGAACCGGCTCATCCGCCTCGAGATGCAGAATGAGGTTCTGCTCGCGCTGGAGGACGGCGAGCGGCTAGCCATGGTTCCGGACATCATCTCCGTCATAGGTTCCGACACCGGCGAACCACTTCCCACCGAGGGCATGCGCCTCGGCCAGCGCGTCACCATCGTCGCCCATCCCGGCCCTGCCGTGTGGACCACCTCGACGGGCCTGGACGTCGTCGGGCCGCAGGCATTCGGGCTGCCGTTCGCATACACCCCCATCTCCCGGACGGCGGCCGATGCCCGGTGAGCTTCACCTCGGCGTCGACGTAGGCGGTACGAACACCGACGCGGTCATCATCGACAGGCGAGGCACCCTCATCGCGAAGGCGAAGGTCCCGACCGTATCCGACGTGCGGAAAGCCATTGAGCAGGCCATCCGCCTGGCCGTTTCGAAGCTCGGCGACGGACCGGACCAGATCCGCCGCGTCATGCTCGGTACGACGCAGGCGACGAACGCGATCCTGGAACGCCGCGGCCTGAAGAAGGTTGGCGTGATCCGGCTTGGTTATCCGCTGACGACGGCGTTGCCGCCGCTTGCCACGTGGCCGGCTGATCTGCGGGCCGCCGTATCTGTCGGCGAAACGGTCGTGGCCGGGGGGTCGGATTACGACGGCGCCGAGCTGGGCAGCCTCGACCGGGAGGCGGTGGCGCGCTTCGCCCTCTCCGTCGGCGATGTCGCCGAAGGCATCGCCATCACCGGTGTCTTTTCGCCCGTTTCCGCCGATCATGAACTTGAGGCCGCTGAGATCGTCCGGCGCGAACTCGGCGGCGTGAATATCTGCCTCAGCCACGAGATCGGGACGCTGGGCCTGATCGAGCGGGAGAACGCGACCGTTCTGAACGCGGCGCTCATCGGGGTGATCACCGCGATCACCGAGGCACTCCAGGAGGGGCTGACCCAGCACGGTCTGCAGGCCGATACGTACCTGGCGCAGAACGACGGCACCCTGGTCGCCCTCGATGCCGCCCTGCTCTTCCCGGTCCTGACCATCGCGAGCGGCCCCGCCAACAGCATGCGGGGTGCGGCGTTCCTGAGCGGCGAGGAGGAAGCCATCGTCATCGACGTCGGCGGCACGACGGCGGACATCGGCGTGCTGATCCGGGGTTTCCCGAGCGACTCGTTGTCGCCCGTGACGGTCGGTGGTGTGGAGACCAACTTCCGGATGCCGGACATCCTGAGCCTGCGGGTCGGGGGCGGCACGCGGATCGAACGACGCCGATCGAGGCTGCAGCTCGGCACGAGCGTCGGCGGGCGGCTCACCTCCGATGCGCTCATATTCGGCGGTTCCGTGCCGACTCTGACCGACGCCGCCGTCGAGTTCGGCAGGATGTCGCTCGGTGGCCGCGCCGTTCCGGCGGGGTGGCGGGCCACGCTTGCCGCCGGGCTGGCCAAGGCCGACGCCTTGATCGCCGAAGGAATCGACCGGATGAGGCTGACATCGGCGCTGTGGCCGCTTGTCGTGGTCGGCGGTGCGGGCGGCCTTGTGTCGTCAGATGTCAGCGGCGTCAGCCGGTTCGTGCGCCCCTGCCACTGTGACGTCGCCAACGCGATCGGCGCGGCGATCGCGCCGGTCAGCGGGTATGCGGAACGGGTCTGCCCAAGTAGGCCGGACAGGAAGACGGCGGCGATCCAGGAGGCGTGCGACGACGCGTTCGCCCGCGCGGTGCAGGCGGGCGCCGACCCACGCCAGGTGCAGATTGCCGACGTTGACGAGGTACCGCTTTCCTACCTCCTCGATCCGGCCGTTCGGGTCCGGGTGCGCGCCATAGGCCCGCTTCTCGACGTTCCCGTGCCGACTGCCGCCGTCTCCACGGGAGGCTCGTTATGCCATCACTTGGCGTGGTAACGATTGGCCAGTCACCCAGGGCCGACCTCACCGGCGAGCTTGCCGCATACCTGCCGGCCGGGACCAGAGTGCTCGAGCGCGGGGCTCTTGACGACCTCACGTCATCGGCGATCGCCGCCCTCGCCCCGCATGCCGACGAGGACACGCTGACGAGCCGCCTTCGAGGCGGCGAGTCAGTGGTGCTCGACCGGCGGCGTCTCGTGCCGCTGCTGGAGGGGGCCGTCTTTGCGCTCGAGCGTGAAGGGGCAAAGCTCAACCTGCTCGTCTGCACGGGCACCTTCCCGCCGATACGTCACCGGCAGCCCCTGCTCGACGCGGAGCGCCTGCTGGTGAGCGGGGTGTCCGCGGTCGTTCACGGGAGCGGACCGCTGGGCGTCGTCGTCCCGCTTGCCGCCCAGCACGATGTCCTTTCGAAGCGATGGCAGCGAGCCCTGGGCGCGCCCGTGCTCGTCGAGGCCGCCGATCCATATGCCGACGGCGCCGCGGAGGCGGTTCCCGCCGCAGCCTGCCGACTGGCCGACCAAGGCGCACGCATCGCCGTGCTGGATTGCATGGGCTACACCGAGACGTCTCGCGATGCCGCCGGAGCGCGGGCTGGCATACCGGTCCTGCTGGCCAGGTCCGTGGTGGGCCGTCTCGCTGGCGAACTCCTCCGCGCAACCGCAAGAAGGTGAGGTGCAGGCGGTGTCGTGGCGCCACGTGCTGGATCTATTCGACGTTCTCGACCGCCCGGCCGCGGACGGCGCGGCCGCCGCCGCCGCCCTCCGCCGAGCCGGTGTCGAGGACGTCGCGGTGACGCCGGTTACGACCGATGCGGGGGACACCGACTTCGTGCGCGCCGTGATTCCCGGCTACGACGGCCGGAGCAGCGGAGGCCAGGCTCCCACCCTCGGCGTGATTGGCCGGCTCGGGGGGCTGGGAGCACGGCCCGCCCGGATCGGTTTCGTCTCCGACGGAGACGGCGCACTGGTCGCGCTGGCCGTCGCGGCCAAGCTCGGCGCCATGTGCCATGCCGGGGACCGCTTGCCGGGCGACGTCATCATCGCCACGCATGTCTGCCCGGACGCACCGATCCAGCCTCACGATCCGGTGCCGTTCATGAGCTCGCCGGTCGACATGGCCACCATGAACAGCCACGAAGTCGACGAGGCCATGGAAGCGATCCTCTCCGTGGATACCACGCGCGGAAACCGGGTGTGCAACCACCCGGGCTTCGCCATCAGCCCGACGGTGCGGCAAGGATGGGTGCTGCGGGTTAGCGAAGACCTGCTCGACCTGCAGCAGCAGGTAACCGGCCGGCTGCCTGCGGTCCTGCCAATCACCACCCAGGACATCACCCCATACGAGAACGGGGTGTACCACCTGAACTCCATCCTGCAGCCGTCCACGGCCACGGCAGCGCCGGTCGTCGGCATAGCGCTCACCACGGAGGTCCCGGTAGCAGGATCCAGTACCGGAGCCAGCGACCTTGCCAGCGTGGAGCAGGCGGCCCGGTTCTGCGTCGAGGTGGCCAAGAGCTACGGCGCCGGCTCGCTCCGCTTCTGCGACGACGGCGAGTTCGGCCGGCTTGTGGCGCTCTACGGGTCGATGGCCCACCTGCAGACCCCTGGCGGGCGGGACACGAGATGACACAGGCCAGCCAACGGTGGACGGGGCAGGATGCCGTGAGCCTGCTGCTGCTTTCCAACTCCGCGACGCACGGCCGGCCCTACTTGTCGCACGCGCTCGAGGCCATCGCCGCCCACCTGTCCGGCCGGAAACGCCTGCTGTTCGTCCCGTACGCGCTCGCGAATCACGACGGCTACACCGCGACCGTCGCCGAGGCGATGCTGTCCATAGGCGTCAGCGTCGAGGGGCTACACCGCCAGCCGGAACCGGAATCCGCTGTGCGATCCGCCGAGGCGGTGTTCGTCGGCGGCGGCAACACCTTCCGGCTGCTGCGCACCCTGCGGCGAGCCGGGCTTCTCGGCCTCCTCCGCGAGCGCGCACGCGGCGGACTCCCCTACCTGGGCTCCTCCGCAGGCACCAACATCGCCTGCCCCACCATCCGCACGACCAACGACATGCCGATCGTGGATCCGGAAGGGTTCGACGCGCTCGGTCTCATCCCGTTCCAGATCAACCCGCACTACCTAGATCCAGACCCGCGGAGCACCCACCAGGGCGAGACCAGAGCCCAGCGGCTCACGGAGTTCTGCGAGGAAAACGACGTGCCGGTGCTGGCCATGCGAGAAGGCGCCTGGCTGCGAGTCGACGGCGGCGTGGCATCGCTGCACGGCAGCAACGGCGCGGTCCTCTTCCGCCACGGCCGCCAGCCTGTGGAGATCGTCGCCGGCACGGACGTGTCCTGGCTGCTCGCGACGGTGCCGCGCTTCACGCTCCGTGCTTAGCGTCTGCAACCGGGCCCGCCCGCGGCAGGTCCGCCGCGCCCGCCTCGATGCCGGCTCCGCCGGCCGTCAGGCCGTCTGCTCGACCTCCTCCGCCTTGTCCCCGTGCAGTTCTTCCTCCAGCCGCTGCGCGGGCACCCGGACGTGGGCGGCGGTCAGCTCGGCGGCCTTGTCCGCGTCTCGCAGCCTGATGGCAGCGACAATCGCGCGGTGCTCGGTCAGCGACCCGTCCAGGCTGCCGCGCAAGGCGAGGGTGCGCGCCTGGAACCGGCCGATCTCGCCCTCGAGCCTGTGGTGCACCTCTCGCAGCTTGCGGTTGCCGCTCAGCTCGCACAGCGTCTCGTGGAACTCCACGTTCACCGCGAAGAAGTCCGCCACGGCATACGCCCTGGCGTGTTCGGCCATCTGGTCGATGAGCCGGTCAAGGCGCGCCAGGTCCTCCTCGGTCACCCGCGGGATCGCAAGCCGCACGGCGAGCACCTCCAGCGCCTCGCGAACCTGGTAGGCGTCGATGAGCTCGGTCGGCGTCAGCGAACGGACCTCGGCCCGGTGCCGGGGTCGGACCGTGATCAGGCCCTCGGCCTCCAGGCGGCCCATGGCCTCGCGGATCGGACCGCGGCTGATCGCGAGCTCCCTGGACAGCGCCACCTCGGACAGCTCCGTCCCCGGCGGGAGGCGTTCGGTCAGGATCTGCTCACGCAGGTGCTTATAGACCCGCTGCGACAGCGTCAGGTTGTCGAACGCCTGCGTCACAAGCTCACCTCTGCGTCAGTCGGCGGGGGCCGCGCCAACCGGCGCGGCCGTCGCGGGCGCGTTCCGGCCGGCGCCGCGCCATGCCCCGGCCAGGTACAGGCCCGTGGCCACCACGAATCCCACTATCCACGAGATATCCGCCCCGCCAAGCTGCTTGACGAACGGCCCGGTATAAAAAGTCTGGTCAAGGAAGGGTACCTGGACGGCGAGCGTGATCACATACGCGGTGCACGCCCACCACTGGATCCGCCCGTAGATGCCGTTCGGGGAGAAGAACGACGGCACGTCGTAGCTGCCTCGCTTCACGACGTAGTAGTCCACGAGGTTGATCGCGCTCCACGGCACGAAGAAGAACAGCAGCACGTTGATGAAGTTCTCGAACGAGGTGAGGAAGCTCCTGTAGCCGATCGCGGCCAGGACCGTGCCGGTCACGAAGATGATCAGGATGCCGGTGAGCCGGACCGCCTGCCTGGCCTGGGCGGCCATCACCTTCTTGCTGTTGCTGCCCAGGCTGGCGAACGCCATCATCCCGGTGTAGGCGTTCAGGGTGTCGCCGGGGATCTGGCTTATCCCCATGAAGAACATGATCCACAACCCGGATACCTTGGCCAGCGCGCCGATCGGGTTGCCCGTGGCGGTCGGGACCAGCGTGGCGATCCAGGCGCCCAGTCCCGCGAACAGCGTGGTGGTCGCCACGTTCCCGCCGAAGATCGCCCAGAACGTGCGGGTGAAGCTGACATCGGCCGGCAGGTACCTGGAATAGTCGGAGACGTAGGGCGCCCAGCTCAGCATGTTCATGAAGAACAAGCCGATCGTCGCGATCAGGATCGGGCCGCTGGACAGGTGGAAGCCCCGGTACTGGTGCAGCACGGGGCCGTAGGTCGCCGCCTGGATGAGCGCGACCAGGATGACCACCGAGAAGATCACCGTCATGACCTTCTGGAACTGGTGAATCCACCGGTAGCCGAAGATGGCCAGCGCCACCGCGGGCAAGGTGATGATGACGATCCACGCCGGCACGGGCACGGCGCTCACCAGCGTGTTCAGCGAGTCGCCCTGCAGCACCTGTGACGCAGCAAGGTAGCCGATGTCGAGCACGATCGAGGCGAGCAGGATGAAATTGGCGCCATAGAAGCCGAACTGCCCCCTGCTCTGGATCATCTGCGGCACGCCGAGGCGCGGCCCCTGCCAGGCATGCAGGGCGGTCAGCAGCATGCCGAGCACGTTGCCGACCACGATGGCGACCAACGCCCAGAACAGGTTGAGCCCGAAGAGAATCGCGAGGACGCCGAGCGTGAAGTTGACGACGTTGGCGTTGGCCCCGTACCACAGCGTGAACTGGTCACGCGGCCGCCCGTGCCGGGCGCTTGCCGGGATGATGTCGACGTGGTGCTGTTCGACCAGCGCCGTCAGGGAGTCCGGCGTGGCCTGCCCCGTGTGGCCAGGACTCAGTTGCTCTCCAGCGCTCATGGGCTTCCGCCTTCCGTGGCTCGTACCGACCAGGGCCATGCCCTCTGTGCTCATGAAACATCGGTAGACTGCCAACAGTCAACATATAACACTACTGGAGATTGAAGACGGCATCAGGCAGAAGTTATCCTATTAGTGGCAATTATCGAATCTAGATTCGAGATTTTCGTCATCTGTTGACAGTCAGCAGTTACGCATCTAGCGTGATGAGCTGTGGAATTCGGCGTCAACCTGAACAACCGCGAACCGCTGATCACGTCGGACTACACCCTCGCCGACCTGCTGGACCTGGCCGCCTTCGCCGAGCAGCGGGGCTTCGCCTCGGTCTGGGTGGGCGACAGCCTGTTCTCCAAGCCGCGGTTCGAGCCGATCAGCCTGCTGTCGGCGATCTCGCAGCGGACCTCGCGCGTCAGGCTCGGCACCGCGTGCCTGGTGACCTCGACGCGCAATCCGCTGTACCTGGCGTGCGAGTGGGCCACGCTGGACCAGCTCAGCGGCGGGCGGGCGGTGCTCGGCGCCTGCATGGGCAATCCCGAGCACGGAGTGCGCAGGGAGTTCGAGGCGCTGGGGCTGCCGTTCGGCAGGCGCGCGGCGGTCTTCGAGGAGGGCCTGGCGGTGCTGCGCGCGCTGTGGACCGACGGAGCGGTTACCTTCCACGGCGAGTACTTCGACTTCGATGACGTGTCGTTCTACTCCGGCACCGAGATGGCGCCGCTGATGCCGGTGCAGCAGCCGCCGCCGATCTGGGTGGTCTCCAACATCAGGCTGACCGGCGATCTCGCGCCCGAGGTGGCCAGGCGCCGCATGGGCAGCGCCTGCGCCCGGGTGATCAGGTACGGCGACGGCTGGATGACGTGCTGCCGGGCCATGCACCCGGAGGAGGTCGCCGAGCAGGTCACCGCGCTGCGCAAGGCGGCCGCCGACCTCGGCGAGGACTTCGGCAGGTACACGGTGTCCTACCAGGTGACGATGAACATCGGCGACTCGGCGGAGCAGGCGGCGCGCGCGTTCGGTGACTACATCGCCAGCTACTACCCCGAGCTGTCCAGGTCGGTAGACCTGTCCAACTGGGGGCCCACGGGCACTCCGGACACCATCACGGACTGGTTCCGGCGGTTCGGCGCGGCCGGCGTGGACCACTTCATCTGCCGGTTCGGGTCGCTCGACCAGTTCGGGCAGGTGGAGCGGTTCGCCGCCGACGTGCTTCCCGCCCTTCAGCAGAAAGGCTCACGGCCATGACTGATGAACCTCGCACCGAAGCCACGATGCGCGCCTCGGCGGAGCTGGTGGTGGATGTCTGCTTCGAGGTCAGGGAGGGAGATGTCGTCACCATCATCACCGACGACCGCCGCAAGCCGGAGGCGGAGATGGTGGCGACGGTCGTGGCCGAGCGCGGCGGCCTGCCCATCGTCGCCAACAACGAGGCGCAGATCCGCCGGGCGCTGGCGGACACGCACTTCCCGATGGTGCCGCCGCGCAACCTGCACCAGGCCATGGTCACCTCGGACCAGATCATCATCATGACCAACCTGGAGTGGGCCAACCGCTTCGCGCACGTCCCCGCGGTCAAGGAATCGGTGGCCAACCGGGCCCGTATCGGGTCCATCGAGGAGGGCTTCGGTCGCTGGCCGATCTCGGTCGCCGACATCCAGGCCACGATCGGCAACGCCAAGGCGGCGATCGCCAAGCTCGAGGGCAAGAAGCGGGTCCGGGTCACCTCGCCCGCCGGGACCGACGTGGTGGTGTCGATCGAGCGGCGGCCGGCGCTTGAGGTGGTGCCGGTGAAGCAGCCGGGCGCGATGATGGGGCCGGCCCCGCTGTGGGGCGAGGTGGCGTACGCGGCGGTGGAGAACCAGACCAACGGCACCATCGTGATCGACGGCAACATGCTCGGCATCGGCGTGCCGCGGCACGTGGAGCACCCGATCACCTGGCACGTCGAGGACGGCAGGTACAAGGCCATCGAGGGCGGCGCCGAGGCCAGGCGCCTTCTCGACGTGATCACCGGCGTCCCCGGTACCGAGACCGTCGCCGAGTTCGCGTTCGGGACCAGCGACTTCGCGCCGATCGGCGACCCGTCGGAAAAGGGCCGCAAGGGAACCGTGCATTTCGCCCTCGGCGACAACCAGAACTGCTATCCCGGCGGCCAGAACCGCAGCGTGCTGCACCTGGACGGGGTATGCCACAACGTGAGCCTGCAGATCCTCGACACCGGCGAGTACATCGTCAAGGATGGAGTCTGGCAGCTGTGAGCAGCGATGTCGCGGTGATCTCGCTCGCGGACGTGCCTGCGGTGGAACTGCCCGGCGGAAGCTGGTCGCGGGTGCTGGTTGCGGACAACACCGTGGGCGGCAACTCGTCGGCCCTCGGCTACTCGGTGTTCAGGCCGGGCACGGCGACCGCCGACCTGTCGCACTCGGTCGAGGAACTCGCCTTCGTGGTCAGCGGCACTGGCACGATCCGGCTGGAGTCGGGGGAGGTACCGGTGACGGCGGGTCAGGCGCTGTACGTGCCGGCTGAGGTCTGGCACACGGTGGCGAACCCGGGCGATGAGGAGCTGGTGATGGTCTTCTCGTTCCCGTCGCCGGATTACCCGCCGACCCGCCGGCGCGCCAGCCGGGCAGGGAACGGCGCCCGGTGACGCATCCATCCGGACGGCCGCCTGCGACCGCGGCGGAGGCGGCCAGCCAGGTCGCTCTGGCCTGCCGCGTGCTGGCCAGGTTCGGCCACGAGGACCTCACCCTGGGCCATGCCAGCGTCCGCGGGCCCGACGGGCGCACCGTCTTCATCAAGCGGAAGGGCAAGGCGCTGCGGGACGTGCGCGCCGAGGACGTCATCGAGATCCCGCTCGACGACGAAGCCGGCTACCTGATGCCGGGCGCGCACCTCGAGACCGTGATGCACCTGGAGACCTATCTCGCCCGGCCCGACGTCGGCGCGGTGATCCACACCCATCCCGAGTACTCGATCGCCCTTGGCGCGACCACGAGCGGGCTGGCGCTGCTGTCCCACGACGGCCTGCTGTTCCCGGACGGGGTGCCGGTCTTCGACGGCACCGCTGGCCTGGTGACCACCCCGGAGCAGGGCCGGGCGGTGGCCAGGGCGCTCGGCGCCGGCCGGGCGCTGCTGCTGCGCAACCACGGCATCCTCGTGGCCGGGGACGACATCAGCTGGACGGTGCTGACCGCGATCACGCTGGAGCGCGCCGCCAGGATCCAGTTCATCGCCCGGGTACTCGGCGATCCGGTGCCGATCCCGCGAGACGTGGCCAGCGAGCTGTCGCCGAGCAAGTACCAGGAGGAGTTTGCCGAGGAGTACTGGCAGGACTGGTGCCGCATGCTGGACGACCCGGCATGACCGAGCGGATTACCGCCACCGTCAACGGGGTGCCCTTCGCCGGCGCCATCCCCGCCGAGGAGCTCCTGCTCGACTTCCTCCGCGACCGGCTCGGCCTGACCGGCACCAAGCAGTCCTGCGAGGTACAGGTATGCGGGGCGTGCACCGTCCTCGTCGACGGGGACCCGGTCAGCTCGTGCTGCTTCCTCGCCGCCGACATCGACGGCCGGCAGGTCGAGACGATCGAGGGGCTGGCGGGCACTGGCTTCCACCGGCGCGCGGCCGAGGCGTTCATGCGCAATGCCGCCGTCCAGTGCGGCTTCTGCACCGCCGGCATGCTGCTGACCGCAAAGGCGCTGGCCGCCCGCGGCACCGGCAGCGACCGCGCGCAGGTCGCCGCGGCGATGAGCGGCAACCTGTGCCGGTGCACCGGCTACGCGTCGATCCTCGACTCGCTCACCGAGATCCTCGGCGGCGGCCAGTGAACGGACAGGACGCCGTCGGGCGCAGCGCCCCGCGCGCCGACGGCCCGCTCAAGCTGGACGGACAGGCCGAGTTCACCGGCGATATCCGGCTGCCCGGCATGCTCTACGGCGCGGTGCTGCGCAGCCAGGTCGCGCACGCGACGATACGGTCTGTCCAGGTGAGCGAGGCGGCAAAGCTCGACGGCGTGGCCGCCATCCTGACCGGCGCAGACCTGGCGGACCTCGACCCCTACTACGGGCACGCGCTGCGGGACCGCCCGGTCGTCGCCATCGACCGGATCCGCTTCGCCGGCGAGCCCGTGGCCGTGGTCGCCGCGGAAACCCAGGCAGCCGCCGACCTCGCCGTCACGGCAATCGACGTCGAGGCCGACCCGCTGCCCGCCGCGACCACGCTGGAGGCCGCGCTGGCGCCGGACGCGCCGCTGGTGCACGACGAGCCCGCCCGGCCGGGCAGCGCCCACGGGCTGGGCAGCCTCCCGGAGCGGGATGGCAACATCTGCTACAGCTACTCGTTCCGCCGCGGCGACGCCGACCGCGCGTTCGGCGATGCGGCGGTCGTGGTCGAGGGGGATTACACCTTCCCCGCCGTCTACCAGTACTCGATGGAGACGCACACCACGATCGCGCACTGGCACGGCGGCGAGCTGACGCTGTGGTCGTCCTGCCAGCACCCGTTCCTCGTCCGGCAGGAGATCGCGGTGCTGTTCGGGCTGCCGCTCGATCGCGTGCAGGTGATCGTGCCGTTCGTCGGCGGCGGGTTCGGCAGCAAGTCTTACACGAAGATGGAGCCGCTCACCGCGGCCATCGCGCGCAAGGCCGGGCGCCCGGTCCGCATCGTCAACGGCACCGCCGAGTCGATGCTCACCACCCGCAGGCACAACATGCGGTGCCGGATGCGGACCGCCGCGGCGGCGGACGGCACGCTGCTGGCCCGCGCCGCGGAGGCGTGGCTGGACACGGGCGCGTACGCGGACAACGGCCCGCGGGTCACCGCCACGGCGGGCGATGCCGCCCCGGGCCCGTACCGGTGGCAGGCGGTCGCCGTGGACGCGCACTGCGTGTACACCAACACCGGCCCGGCCGGCTCCTACCGCGCGTTCGGCGCCACCCACCTGCAGTGGATCGGCGAGTCGCAAGTCGACGAGGTGGCCAGGCGGCTGGGCATGGACCGGCTGGAAATCCGCAGGCTGAACCTGCTGCGCCCGGGTGAGCAGGTCCGCCCCGGCGGCAAGCCGCTCGACGCGGACCTGGCCAGCGACGTGGAGAAGGCGGCCGCCGCCATCGGCTGGTCCCGGCCGCGGCCCCGGCCCACCAGCCCGACCAGGCGATGCGGCCGCGGCCTCTCAGTCGGCCTGCTCGCCGCCGGCGCCCACCCCGTCTCCATGGCCACGGTCCGGATGGGCCCGGACGGCGCGGTCACCGTCCTCGTCGGCACCACCGAGGTCGGTCAGGGAGCCAGGACCGTGATGGCCCAGATCGCGGCGGGCGCGCTGCGGGTCCCGCTGGACAAGGTGACCGTCCGCGGTACCGACACGAGATACACGCCCTACGACAGGTCCACCGGCGCCAGCAGGTCCACCACGGTGGCGGGCCTGGCGGTGCAACGGGCCGCCCACCAGGTCCTGGACGCGCTGCTGGAGACCGCCGCCGCGAGGCTGGAGGCCCCGCCCCGGCTGCTGCGGCCCGTCACCGGCGCCATAACCGACGAGGGCGGTCGCTCGCTGACCCATGCGGAACTCGTCCGCGCCCGGTTCGGCTTCGATGGCGGCGAGCTCATCGGCCACGGCCGGGTGCAGCCCGAGGGCGGCACCGGCTCCTACGCCGAGGGCCCGGTGTTCTGGGAGGTGTGCGTCGCCGGCGCCGAGGTCGAGGTGGACACCGAGACCGGCGTGGTCACCGTGCTGCGCACCGCCACGGTCGCGGACGTCGGCAAGGCGATCAACCCGCAGCTCGTCGCGCGCCAGGACGAAGGCGCCACCTTGCAGGGGATCGGGAACGCGCTGTTCGAGGAGATGTGCTTCGCGCCGGACGGGACGCTGCTCAACGACACCCTGCTCGGCTACCGGATCCCCGCCTTCACCGACGTGCCGGCCGCGATGAGCTGCGCGATCGTGGAGAACGGCGACGGCCCGGGCCCGTTCGGCGCCAAGGGCTGCGGCGAGGGAGCGCTGGCCGCGATCCCGGCGGCCATCGTCAACGCGCTGGCCGACGCCGGGGTGCCGATGACCACGCTGCCGCTGACCGCCGAACGCGTGTGGCGGCGGATACAGGAACTGAAGCGGGAGGTAACCAGATGAGCGTTCCGGAAATCTCAGCGGTCATCGGCGCGGGCACCATGGGCCCGGGCATGGCCGCGGTGCTGGCCCGCGCCGGGTCACAGGTCCGGCTGCACGACGTCAGCGAGGAGGTCCTCGACCGGGCCAGGGGCGGCTACCAGCTCGCCGTGCAGGCGCTGGACCGGGTGGAGGCGCCGGCGGCTCCCGGCGGCTCGGTCACGTTCGAGCCGGACCTCGGCAAGGCGCTGGCCGGGGCGGGACTGGTCCTCGAGGCCATCCCGGAGAAGCTCGAGCTGAAGCAACAGCTCACCGCCGAAATGGAGCACCACCTCGGCGACGAGGCCATCATCGCCACCAACACCTCCGGCATCCCGGTCACCGCGATCGCGCGGGCGTTGCGGCGCCCTGCCCGCTTCGCCGGCATGCACTGGTCCAACCCGCCGCACCTCATCCCGATGATCGAAGTGATCCCCGGCGAGCAGACCGCGCCCGCGACCACCGCGGCGATCACCGAGACCATCCGGGCGTTCGGTTACCAGGCGGTGGTCGAGAAGGAGGTGCCCGGGTTCGTGGAGAACCGGATCCTCTATGCGATCATGCGCGAGTGCCTGTCGCTGGTGGAACGCGGCATCGTGTCCGAGGCGGACATGGACACCTGCGTCAAGTGGGGGATCGGGTACAAGCTCGCCGTGATCGGCCCGATGCGGCTGCTCGACATGGCCGGCCTCGACATCTACTCCAGCGTCGCCTCCTACCTCAACCCCGACCTGTCCGCGTCCGCCGAGGTCCCGGACATGATCAAGAACCGGGTCGCCGACGGCAGGCTGGGCATGAAGACGCTCGGCGGCATCTACCCCTACACGCAGCAGCAGGTTGCCGAACGCCGGGCCGAGATCGCCAAGGGCCTGATCGCGGTCCGCAAGACGCTGTCGGCGCTGTGAGGAGATCATGGCGGCCAGCAAGAAGGTGTACATCCTCGATGGCGGCTCCCTGGTCATCGACCGCTCGCAGGTGCTGTGGCACATCGACGTGGGCACGCCGGTGCGGTTCCCCGTCTACAGCGTGCTCATCGAGCACCCGGACGGGCTTTTCCTGTACGACACCGGCTACGACCTCGACCACGTCACCAGGGTGCTCCCATTCGAGCAGCCGCAGCAGACACCGGAACAGACGATTCCCGCCCAGCTCAAGGCCTGCGGCGTCGATCCCGGGCAGGTCGGCTTCGTGATCAACTCGCACTTCCACTTCGACCACGTCGGCGGCAACAAGCACCTCGCCAATGCCACCACGCTGGTCAGCAAGGAGGAACTGCGGCACGCCAGGGTCCCGGAGCCGTTCGAGCACCTCGGCTACTCGGACCTGTCTTTCGACCACCCCGGCACGAGGTACGAGCAGGTCAGCGGCGACGTCGAGATCGCCGACGGGATCTGGCTCTACGAGACCCCCGGCCACACCGCCGGCCACTACTCGCTGCTGGTCGAGATGGACGGCCGACCGTCCATGATCTTCGCCGGCGACGCCGCCTACACCCACGAGAACCTGGAGCGGCTGATCGTCGGCGGGTTCCACCTGGACCCGACGGCGGCGGTGGAGTCGCTACGACGGCTGAAGCGGCTCGCCCGCGCACACGGCGCGCAGATCTTCCCGTCGCATGAGATGGCCTCGTTCATGTCCTGGACGAAAGCGCCGGGCTGCTACGAAGGATGACGATGAGGCTCGAGGGCCGTGCCGCCAGCGTCACCGGCGCGGGCGACGGTGGGGCACCTCGACGCCGGGCGGCCTGAAGGGCGGGCGCCGATGAAACTGCCCCCGTTTACCCTGCATCGCCCGAACTCGGTGGCGGAGGCCTCGCGCCTGCTCACCGAGCTGGGCGACGACGCGGCAGCGTACTGCGGCGGCACCGAGCTGCTGCTGGCGATGAAGCTCGGCCTGGCCAGCTACGAGCATCTGGTGGACCTGAAGCGGGTGCCTGACCTGCGCGGGATCACCTCAGACGGCGGCGCGGTGCGGATAGCCGCGGCCACCACCCACCGCCAGATCGAGACCTCCGCCGCGGTGCGCGCCGCCTGGCCGGAGCTGGCCGCAATGATCTCCCAGGTCGCCAACCTGCGGGTCCGCTCGGTCGGCACGCTGGGCGGAAACCTGTGCTTCGCCGACCCGCACTCCGACCCGGCCTCGTTCCTCATCGCGGCCGGCGCCACCATGACCTGCGGGCACGATGGCACGACCCGGCGCATCCCGGCGGCCGAGTTCTGTACCGGCCCCTACCAGACCGCGCTGCGGCCAGGCGAGCTGCTGCTCGCCGCGGAGCTTCCGCCCCGTCCGCCGCGGGCCGGCATCGCCCATCTGCGCATGAAGCTGACCGAACGCCCGGTGGTCACCGTCACCGCCCGCATCAGCCTCGGTGACACCCCGGCGGTCTCGGACGCCTGTCTCGTCATCGGATCTGTCGGCGGGGTCCCGTTCCCCGCCGCGACGGCCGCGCTGACTGGCGCAGGTCCCGGCGATTTCGCCGCCCGCGCGCTGTCGTGCGCCGAGCAGGCCGCCGCGGACTGCGACGTGCTGCCAGGCGGCGAGTGCTCCCCGCAGTACCTGCGCCAGCTCGTCCGGGTGCACGCCCGCGACGCCCTGCTGCAGGCCTTCGCCGCCGCCTCGGCCGCGCCGCCCCGCCGATGACCGGCCGAGCGCCGCGGATCTCACCGCGATCCCGGCCCGCCGCCGGATCCGGGCAGCCCGGTCCGGCCATGCTCAGATCGCGACCCCGCCCAGGGTGCGGCCGCCGAAGCTCTCGGCCAGAAGTCTCAGCAGCTCGCGGTCATCGCCGTAGGCCTGCCGCGTCTCCGCCAGCCAGGCGCGCACGGCGGCATCCCGGTCTTCACGCCGGGCCGCGTCAGCGTGCCGCGGCCGGGCACCGCCTGACCCCGCGGGCGCGGCGGGCGCGTACCACTGCTGCAGCCACTCGGAGGTCTCGAAGCCGGCGGCGCTGACGGCCCGGAACAGCCCCTGCCGGCCGAGCAGCGGCACCGCGCCGGCCCCGAAATGCACCGTCGCCTGCACCCGGCGGCCGAGGAACTCCAGGTCCACGTCGAGCTCGTGCAGCGGCACCACGCCGCCGGCGGTCGCCACCCGGACGCGTCTTCCGCTGGCGACCGGATCGAGGCCGACATAGGCCGCGGCCGCGATATCGAGCTGCGTGTAGTCGGCGCCGGTGTCGACCAGCACCGAGTTCAAGACGGTGAACGTGGTGGTACCGCGCGGGCCGCCCGGCCCGTGCAGGGTCAGCTGATCGAGGATGGGGCGGTTCAGGATATAGGCCTGATCGTCGTCGTAGCTGACCTGCCGGGACGCCATGCTCAGCCCTCCGCCCGGCCGACGTTGAGGTAGGCGAAGGCCACCTGGCCGGCCATCCCGCGCTGGCTCACCTCATCGATGACAGCCGCAAGGTCAGGCCGGATGCTGACGATTTCGTCCGGCGTCGCCGCCAGCCAGTGGAAGGGATACTCGGCGGCGAGCGCGTCCAGGCGCTGCCGGATCAAGGCGGCCGCGGGGTGCGGTTCGGCTGGCATGGCGGCTCCTCATGGCGTGCCTGGTCAGCTGGGACGGCCGGGCCGGGCTCGGGCTGCTGGCCCGGTTCCGGGCCGGGGCCGAGTTCCGGGCCGGGACCGGGCTGCTGGCCCAGTGGCGGACCGGAACCGATAACCTGGGCGGCAAACGCGATCGGCTGCGCTCCGTGCGGCGTGAACCTGACCCGGACGGTGTTGGTGTTGCTCTTGCTCCGCCGGCCGCCGAGCTCGAACACCCACACCTTGATGCCCGCACCGCCCTCGTTGGTGACCTCGACGGCGAGTTCCAGCTCGCATTCGGCCAGGTCGATGATCGGGTCGCCGCCGGGGCCGGCACTCCTCGCCGCGCGGAGCTGGTCAGCCACGGTCTCGATGAGCCTCGCGAGCTCGATATTCGTGCGTGCCACCGCGGTGCCCCGCCTCCATCGCTGGTAGTCCCCGGCATCGAGCCGTGCTGATGTCCAGCGTTGCACACGGGCACCAGTTGCTCAACGCGTCAGCCGCCGTCGAAGAGCACAGCAACAGCCCGGTGCGGTGAGCGGGCCCGGCCTGCTTGCGCGGGTCACGCTCCCCGGCGATCATCGCCTTGCCTGCACAGGTGCCGCCGGTCGAACTGGGTGGTCGCCCACCTGTATTCCGGGCAGGAGAAGCAGCCGCCTGCTTCGTGGCGATCGAGCACGTCGCGCACTGACTGGTCGAGTTCAGCGCGATCTGCGTGACCTGCGGCGCGACCGAGGCGATGATCGCGGCGATGACGAGGTGCCTGGACCCCGGGGACGAAGTCATCGTGTTCGATCCGTTCTACGAGAACTACGGCGCCGGTGCCCGGCCCCGGTACGTGACACGCTGCGCGAGCCGGACTGGGCCTTCGACGAGTCGGAGCTGGCGCAGGCGTTCGGCAGCAGCACCCGCGCCATCGTCATCAACGACCCCGGCAACCCCACCGGCAAGGTCTTCAGCCGCGCCACCATCCCCGGGATGGAAAACCGCACCATCACCATCAGCGCGCTGTCCAAGACCTACGCGGTGACCGGATGGCGTGTCGGCTGGGCCATCGCCCCGCCCCGCCTCACCGGCGCCATCCGCCGCGTCCACGACTTCCTCACCGTCGGGGCACCCACCCCGCTGCAGGAATGGGTTTCCCCTCCCAGCGTGGAGAGATCCTCTTAGAACCTGTCCGGGAACTCGCGCGCGTTCGCGTGATCGAGAACACTTTCGATGACGTCGGGTGTGAGGGGCCGGTAACGCTGCGGCGGCGTGTCGGTACGGGACTTACCTGAGCGCGGACCTGATGATCGCGGTTTGTGATGACCAGCGGCCCATCAGGGTCCGCGCAGCCTCAGGGTACTCCGGCGGTGCCGTGCCGGTGCTGTCCCGGCGGGATCAGCCGCAGTACCCGGGTCCCGCGGTATCCCTCAGACATGAGCGACGCCGAGTGGGCGGTCACCGAGCCGACGCTGCCGGTCCCGGCGTGGAAGCAGGGCAAGGGCGGGCGGCCAGCGGAATGGTGCCGCCGCGACATCGTCGATGCGATCCGCTACCTGGTGAAAGAGGGCATCCAGTGGCGGGCGATGCCGGCCGGTTTCCCGCCCTATCAGACCGTCTATGACCTGCTGGATGCCTGGCAGGAGTCCGGGGCGGCCGAGGCGATGCAAGGCAATCTGCGCGCCCAGTGCCGCAGCGCGGCCCGGCGCAGGCCGCAGCCGACCGCGGCGGTCATCGACTCCCAGTCCGGCAAGGCTGCCGAGACCGTCGGCAGGACCAGCCGCGGCTACGACGCGGGAAAGAAGGCCAGCGGCCGTTATCTTGAGCCGGGCTTTCGATCATGGCTTTGACCTGCGGTGATGCGTTGAGGACAGTGTCGTCGACGGAGCGGGCGAGGTGTCTGTTCAGCACGGCCCAACAATTTCCGGTGAGTTCCTCTTCGGCGTGTCGCGGTTGCCGTTGTGGCCGAGCACGTCGGCGGCGCGGCGCTGGCCGAGCGCTCGGGCGAGCGCATCGCGGAGTTGCCGGTTGTCTGCCTCCAGCCGACGGATGCGGCTGGTGGCCGCCTCCAGGCGGCGCAGCAGTGAAGGGTCCGAGGCACGTTGGCGCTGAGGCGGCGCGGGCGATGCGGCCGGGTGCCGCTGGCGGAGCCGTTCGATCTCGGCTCGCAGGTCGTCTTGGGTGTAGAGCCAGGATCGTGACACGCCGGCTTCTCTGAACTAAAGATGATCATCGATATAGTCCGGGTTCGGGGCGTTTCCCGGACGCGTGCAGGATCGCGGTGACCAGCCTTTGGACGTTGCGGTCGTCGAGGCCGGTTGCTGCGTCGCGAAGGTCGACGGGGATGCCGCCGGCGAGGCTGGACGACAGCTCGAGGATGCGGCGCTCCCCGCCGGAGCAGGGCAGTTCGCCGGCGTGCAGGGCGGTGATCGCGGCGTCCCAGTCGATGGCGGCCATCAGGGTGGCGCCGTCGCTGATGCTGATGCCGGTTGTGATGAAGCACCTGGTGAAGTCGCTGCGGTGCAGGAACGTCCCGTGGCCTGCGAGCAGGGCGACGCCGGCTTCGAGCGGGTAGAGCCCGGCGGCGCGGGCATGGAGCGCCGCGGTGAGCTCGTCAGTGGTCATGGCGGATACTGGCTTTCTGCTGAGGGCCGACGGGAATCGTGGCGCCGATATCGACAGGGCCGCCGGGTTCCGGGCGGCGGTCGATCTGGGCGAGCTTGTCGCTGGCGCCGGCGAGGCTGATCTTGAGCCCCTCGATCTCGCCGAGCCAGCCTTCGCGCTCGGCTTCGGCGATGCGGGCGTTAAGGTCGTCGCGGATCTCGGCGATCCGGTGCCGCTGGGCGGGATCCGGCCAGTGCATGCTGCATCGCAAACATGCATGCTCGTGAATGCAAGGAGTGCTGAATGCCCGGCCGCATATCCCGGTGGCGACCTTCCGGCGCTCGAAGTGGCCGAGGAACTCCTGCCATTCTTCGTCGCTGGGGACCCTGTATTCATCGGTAGGCCGCAATCCCCGTCTCCGGGCAAGGAATGCCAGGTGGGACTGGATTGCCTCTTCCGGGTAGACGGCCTTGTAGCCGATTGTCACGTTGATGTCCCGGTGGCCGACGATAACCTGCGCTATATGCGGCGGGAGCCCGTTCATGACGGCATCCGTGATAAAGAGCCTCCGGAAATCATGGGGGTATAGCGCAGGGGGCCGCCGTCAGCCGGGTCGGTGAGGCCGGTGTCGCGGAGTGCGTCGGCGAGCAGGTTCCGGGCGACGTCAGGGCTGATCCGCCGGCTCTCGGCGGCGATCCGGCGCTGGAACAGCAGGGGCAGCGGCGGGTTCCAGATTTTCTCGTGACTATCGTAGGCGGTAATAGGCGGCACCTTCCCGGTGTCGTCAAGGACGCGCCTTATGATGACGGAAAGGACTTCCGCCAGCTCCGGGGATACGACGAGAAGTCTTTCCGCGTCGGTTTTCGATGGGGCTATCTGCAAGAGCGGGGTTATCTCCCCGGTAGCCGGCAGCTTGTACTGGACAAGGCTGTGATGGCTGATCTCCAGGAGCTCCTCAATGCGCACGCCCGTGTTCCTGAGGACTTCCACGATCGCCCAGGTCCAGAATGCCTTCTCTTCTTCGAAGGTGAGGTCGCGGCGTTTCCCTGTCACGGGATCGGCGCCCCATACCCTGCCCACGGCGGTGCCGTGCCGGGTGACGACGCGGGCCAGCGCCTGCCCGCCGGCGGTAAAGGGCTCCCCGTGCCCGGCCGGGCGGGCTGCCTCGAGCAGTTCCCGGGCCTCCTGCAGCCGCCGGGTGACGGCCTGGACCAGGACCGGCAGGACGGGCAGGCGCTCGCGGGTGCGCGCGTCCATGCGGGACTTGCGGTGCCGGCGTTCCTTGCGCCGGCTGGTCTCCTCCTCGCGGACGGGGCAGGGCGCGACCCACGGCCCCCACCGGGCGGGGTCATCGGCAGCCCACTGGGCGATGTCCAGGTAGAAGGCCCGCACCGGGATGAGGCATTCCGGGTAGTTCAGCCGGGGCACCTTAACCTGGGCCGTCGTGCCGTCCGGGCCGGCGACCGTCTCGGTCTCGGTGCGCAGGCGTTCCCTCCACGCGCCGGCGACCTCGCGGGACAGGTTCAGGCTGCTGATGCCGGGATTGTGCCGCTCCAGGTCCTGCCAGAAGCGCATGCCCAGGTCGCAGGCGAGAGATCTCAGGCTCCCGTAGTCCAGCACCGGCTGGCGCTCGCGGAGGCAGTCAACGAGCAGGTCACGGACGGGACGGCACTCCAGGCGGTAGCGGTCGATGAGCTCTTCGGGAGTGCGCTGGCCGGTGCTGCGGACCTCCCGCCATGTCGCCGGGGCGCCCGGCCCGAAGATGCCCGCGGCGTGCAGCAGCCGGTAGAACACCGCGACGTCGCCGGGAATCGCGGACAGCTCCCCGAGCTCGACGTCCAGCAGTTCCAGCACGTCGCCGACGGTGATGTCCGCGATCCCGCCGCCCTTGGCCGCGGCGATCTCCGCGGCGCGGTAGAGCGTGTGGCTGCCGGACACCGCGGACACGTGCGGGTCCTGGTCGCACAGCGCCCGGAGCGCGGCGAACCCTCCGGGATCGCGGGCGCGGGCCATGTGGCGCACCAGGCCGCCGGGGCCGGCCGGCTTCACCGTCAGCCAGCTCAGGGCGGGGCGCACGACGTCAGCGCTGATCATGGTCAGGAGCGAGGAGCCGAGCGCGTGCAGCCGCCAGTCAGCCGTCATGCCCCTGTCCCGCAGCCACATCGCCGGCTTGCCCCGCCATGCGGTCCCGGCCGCGTCGGATCCGCTGGCCAGCCAGCGTTCCTGCCACGTCGTGCCCGGCTGTTCCTCCAGCCAGTCCAGCAGGAACGCCAGCCCGCGCCGCCGGATCTTCTCGGTGTAGTCGTTGCCGACGGTGAACGGCGCCCGCGCCAGCCGGTCCTCCAGCTGCCCGCGGGACACGGCGGTCGCCGGCCAGGAAGCGAGCGCCGGGCGTGCCGGGAACCGCGCCCGCCCCGTCTCCCGCGGTGTCGGCAGCGTCGTCATGTCCGGGCCGGGCTGGGCCTGCGTGGCGGTCACGACGCGCCGTTCCGGAACAGGACGTCCAGCGTCTCCGGACGGTACCCTTGCGCCGGGGCCGGGCGGCTCCGCGCGGCCGCCTGCCGGGTCTGCTCGGCATGATGGGCCAGCACCCGGCGGATGACCTCCTCCTTGCGGGAAATGGCGGAGTCGGATATCAGAACTGTCGGAATGCCTCGGTCGGGAGCGGTGGTTCTCCTTTGACTTGGCCCCGCTTGGGGTTGCCACGGTTAGAAGCTGCAGGCGGCCGGATCGCCGTCGGGTGGCTGGCAGGCCGGCGGGCCGGGCGGGATGCCGTGGAGTGCTTCACGCTCGGCGTGGCTGAGCATGTTGATCACTGCGCCGAGTGCCTCGATGAGGGCGGGCAGGGTGTAGGGGCTGGAGGATTCGCGCAGGTAGTCCCCGGCCGGGCGGGTGGTCTGGGGGCGGGTGCCGTCGAGGTAGAGGTGGTCGAGGACGGCGTGGACGTCGACGAGCATGAGTGTGATGTCGCGGGCGTGCCCGGCGTCGAGAGTGACCTGGGCGGCCTGGTAGTCGCTGCCGGGCTGGCTGATCAGCGGCATGGGGGATCTCCCTCGGGTTTCAGGTCTTGCCTGCCTGGTAGCGGGCCGGTGGTGCGCAGCCGGCAGGAGCCGGTGCGGGTCTGTGGGGAGCGATCGGCGGCCTGGCGCATGTCAGGGGTAGCTCCGCGCCTGCTGCCAGGGCCCGCGTCCGGGTGACCAGTGCGTGCTGGTCATCTGCCCGCGTTCCAGGTCCCATTCGATCAGCGCGGCTTGGGTCACGTCCAGGAGGACGACGTCGGCCGCGGCATGCGGCTGGCCGATCCACCAGGCCTGGCGGCATGCGTTGCGCAGCAGGTCACCGGCGGCTGCCGTCAGCCCGTAGAGCTTCAGCTCGGGCTCGCCGGCGTCTGGCCCGCTGATCGCGCTGTGCAGGACGCACCGCGGGTCGCGGCGCAGGTCACGTGCCTTGCCTGACCAGGCCATGAGGCCGAATATCAGCTGGCCGTCCGCGAAGTACGGCTCGACCGGGCTGATCCGGGGCGAACCGTCTGGGCGCAGCGTGCCGAGCAGGGCCACGCGTGCCTGGTTCAGCAGCGCGCGTCCCGCCCGGGTGATGTGCGGGGCGGCCTGCTCCAGGTCGCGCCACGACGCCATCAGCGATCTTCCTTGGTGATGTCGTGCCGCCGGCTGACGTCGGCGGCGTAGGTGATCCAGTCGCCTGCGGCGTGGCGTTGCCAGGTGACGGCGGCGCCGGTGCTGATGGCCAGGGTGCGGGCGAGGATGGCGGCGGGGATCTCGGCGGCGAGCTGGAACAGCGCGGTGCTGCGGTCCTGGCTGGGGCGGATGCCGAGGTCGTTGAGCCGGCGGGTCAGCCGCGCGGTGCTGATCGGCCGTCCGGGCTGGCCTCCGGGGAACAGCCAGGGAGATGACGGCCGGGCTCCGATGGTCGCGTGGCCCTTGCGGTTGGCCAGCACGGTGCGGGCGAGCGTGGCGACCGGCTCGGGCAGGTGGATAGGCACGCGGCCGAGGCGGAGACGGACGCCGTCCTCGCCGGCCTGGATCTGGCCGGTGCTCATCTGGCTGATCGCGGTCGCGCCCTGGGCGTAGAGCAGGACGAGCAGGCCGGCGAGGCGGTCCTCGGGCTTGAGGCTGCCGTCATGCAGGAGCCGGCGCGCGGTGTCCCAGCGGTGCTGGTGATCGATCAGCTGGGCGGGCCCGTTCCACCGGGCGGCGGCGAGGTGGCCGGTGGTGAGCTTGCTGGCGCGGGCCCAGCGGACCAGCCGGCCGGCTTCCTCACGGTAGACGGCTTGGTCATCTGCCAGCCAGCGGTCCAGATCGGCTTGCCGGCAGCTGCCCAGGGTAAGGTGGTGGGCGTCAAGCCAGTCCAGGAACGCGACCGCGCCGCGGGCCAGCCGGCGGATCATGCGGGACTGCTGCCGGGTGACGGGCCGGCCGTTGTTGCGGCCGCGCAGCCGCCGGACCAGGTGCCAGATCAGGTAGCGATGCAGCAGCCGCCGCCGCTCGGTGCCGGGCTGGGAATCGATCAGCCCGGCCAGGAACGCCTCGAGGCGGGTCATTTCCTCGTCGCGTCCGGGCAAGGCGCCGACCGCGACGAGCGTCTGCCGCAGATGGGCCAGGGCCTGGCTTTGCGGCAGCTCGTCGAAGGCCTGGTGGGATAGCGGCATCCGGCCTGCGGCAAGGTCAGACAGCACGGGGGCGATCGATGGCTTGGTCAGCCAGCGCATCGCGGTGACGGGGTGCTCGGCGGTGGCGATATCGCGGCGGAGGGCCTGCAGCCCTGGCGGCAGGGAGCCGGCCGAGGGACCCATCAGCTCGTCCAGGCGCCGGCTGATGAGGCAGCGACCGCACTGGCCGGGGTCCGGGTGGCCGGGAGCGCTGCAAACCGGGCAATCGGCCCAGGCCGGGGGCGCGGTGCAGCCGGCGCAGAGCGGATCGGCCAGGGTGCCGGAGGTGATCGACGCCAGGCGGCCGCAGGCCGAGCAGGCCGCCGTCCGCCGCTGGCAGGCCGGGCACCAGGGGCGGCCGGTGACGCGGGAGATGCCGCACGGCGTGATCTGGCCGCAGATGGAGCACATCAGCAGCGGCAGCGAGGGGCAGCGGGAGCACAGCGGCCCGTCCGGGGTCCGCCGTTCGACCCGGCGGCGACGCCCGCAGCCGATGCAGGTCTCCAGGTTCGCCGGATCAGTGATGAAGCAGTTCGCGCATACCGGCCTGCCCTGATCATCGCGGGTGACGGGCTCGCGGCGCGCTCCGCAGCGTGCGCACTCCTCGATGCGCGAGTACGCGATACAGGTCCGGCAGACCCGCACCCCGCCCAGCGGCTTGTCGATGCGCACCACCCGGTGACAGCCGGGGCAGGCAGGACGGACGATCCCGGCGACGCCGCCGGCATGTAGTTCTTCGACCAGCCGCGGGATCGCCCGCAACGGCGCCAGATGGCCCTCCCCGGTCAGCAACCGGGGGTTGTCCTCCAATGCCCAGGCCAGTTTTCGCTGGTATGAGGGCCGGGGAGCCCAGCGGCGGACGGCGGCGGCGGCGGCGTCCCGGCTGGCATCAGGGTCCAGCCCGGCGATGATGCCGTGAATCACGGTGACCGGGTCGCGGCCGTCCGCCTGCGGGCACTTGGCGCATCGCGGCTGCCCGGCCCGGTCCCGGGAGAAGACCGGCCTGACCTTCCCGCACGCAGCGCAGGGTTCGGCCCGCTGCTCGCAGGCCGCGCAGTACCAGTCCTGGCCGCGGCGCTGGAAGGTCCGCAGCTGCTTGCCGCACTGCGCGCAGCACGGCGGCGAGACCGCCCGGGCGCCGGCCTGGCGCAGCGCGACGAGCAGGTCGCCGGCGGCCCGCGGCGCCGGCGACCTGCCGTCGGCCAGCACTCCGGGACGGCCGGCGAGGGCCGACGCGAGACGGCGCGACTTGGCGCGCCCGCCCGCGACGGCGGTGACCACCGCGCGGATCTGCTCAGCCGTGAGCTGGTCCTCAACTGCCGCGACCAGGTCTGTGATCAGCCCGATCGGGTCGGACACGGCCGGCTCAGACCGCCCGGGGCTGATCACGACCGCCCGGCACCGCGAATGCGGGCCCGCTTAGGACGCAGGTCACCGACGCTGGCCTCGGCGCCGGCCGCCTTCTTCTTCCGGGTGCCCGTCGCGCCGGCCGGGGCGAACGGCTCGATCAAGTCCTCCATCGAGCAGTCCAAGACGTCCAGCAGCGCCATCAGCACCTTCAGGCTCAGCCGCTCCGGGCGCTCGACCACCAGCCGGTAGACCTGGCTGGACGACAACCCGATCCCGCGCTGCGCCAGCGGCCCGATCAGGTCGGTGGTGGCGAACATGCCGCGGTCGGCCATGACCTTCCGCAGGTGCCAGCGATAATCCAGCCTGGCGGCCATCAGCCCTCCTCACCGACGCTCGCGGCGGCATCCAGCGCCGGCCCGAGCGCCTTGCGGAGCATGGTGTTCATGTAGTCGTCACTGACGTGCGTGTAGATCGCGGTGGAGCTGTCGCACTCGTGGCCGGCCTGGACCTGGATGAACCGCCGGTCCACCCCGTCCTCGGTCAGGTGCGTGACCAGGCATGCCGCAGGCTGTGCACCACCAGGGCCGCAGGCAGGCCCAGAGCATCCCGGTAGGCCTCGAACCGGGCGTTGATCTCCGGCGGCCGGACCCGCCCGCCGCGCTCGGTCACCCACAACGCCGGGTGGCCGTCGCAGCCGAACTTCGGCCGGATGTTCTCCACGTAATCGGCCACCGCCTCCACCGCCCACCCCATCACCGAGGCGACGTTACGGCGCCGGGGCGGCTGGCCGCGCTTGGCCTTGCCATAGCGGACGTGCAGCATCCCGTACCGGCCGAACTCCGGCGCGGCCGGGTTGCGGCCCCAGTCCGCCACATCCAGCCGCGACGTCTCGGTCCGGCGCAGCCCCCAGGCGTAGATCACCTTGAACAAGGTCGCGTCCCGGTAGGCGGCCAGCGCCCCCTTGCGCCTCGCGCGCACCGCCCGGTCCACCTGGTCGTCGGCATAATCCAGGAACAACAGCAGCTCCTGGCGGGAAAACGGCCGCGCCTCCGGCCTGCCCTCATACCCGTTGAGGTGGGCGATGGTGTTCCACTCATGGCAGACCGGCACCGGATGGGCGCCCGGCCCGAACTCGGTCTGGCAGGCCGCGGCCCAGCCATACCGGCCATCGCAGAGGTACTCGCTGAACAGCCGCAGGTCCGTCTGGTAGCCCCGGATCGTCGACGGGGCGAGCCGCCGCTCGGCCACCAGCGACTGCGTCCACTCCTCCACATCCGCCGAGCCCCAGTTCCACGGGTACTCGTTGGTGAACGCCAGGAACCGGCGGACCAGCCGCTCCCGCGGCGCGATCGTGTCTTCCCGCAGCCCCCGCGCGGTCTGCTGGGCACGCCACCCGCGCAGCATCGCCTCGAACATCGCATCCTCCGGCCGCAGCTGCACCACGCCGGACACCAGCTCCAGATGCGCCGCACCAGCCAGATCGCTCCGTCCCAACCCGTCCTCCAGCCCCAGAAACCGCAACCAGCCGCCCGCGGCTATTGCGGAACCCCGCTAACCAGGCGACCAGCGCAAACGCGCCCATCTGATGCAATTCCCGAGGGTTCCCGTAGGTATCGATCGTCGTGGTGATCGAGGCATGCCCGAGGCACTCCTTCACGGTCTCCATCCCGGCGCCCCGGCGCAGCAGCCAGGTGGCATAGGTGTGGCGATACCGGTGGGGCCCGAAGCCGATCCCGGTCCGTTCCCGTAGCCTTTGCACCAGGTCGTAGACGGCGGCGTAGGTCCACGGGCGGCCATAAGGCCGCGACCACAAATTGACGAAGACGTAGTCCGAATCCAGCGAGCCGTACTCGCGGGTCAGGTAATCGGCATACAGCCGCATCAGCTCGGCGCTGGCCGGGATGGTCCGGGAGATGCCCGCCTTGGCGCGGGCCCGGTTGTCATTCTGCCGCGGCGTGACGGTGACCGCCCGCTCGGCGATCCCCATGTCCTCGTGCCGCAGGCCCAGGGCTTCGCCGATCCTGACCCCGCAATCGAGCAGAACGGCAAACAGCAGGCGATCGCGCAGGTGCTCGCAGGCGTCCAGGATCGCTTGCGCCTCCGCCGCCGTCAGCACCTTCGGCCGGGCCCGGGGGGTCTTCAGCCCGATCGTGCGCCGCCGCTGCGGCCCGTTCTTGGTGACGTGATGCAGGAACGGCTTATACGACGTCGATGACCCGCGGCGGCCTGCTGGCTGCATCGTGGTCAGCAGCCCGGCCAGGTTCACCCCGCGGCGGGCGTGGAACTCGCAGAACGAGGTCAGGGCCGCCAGCTTGCGGTTCACGCTGGCCGCCGTGCAGTGGCTCGCGACGGTTGGCAGCACCGCGACCTTCCCGTCACGGCCTGCGGGCGGCAGCCGCAGCCAGGCGACGAACCCGGCCACGTCCTCCACCGTGACGACCTGCCAGTCCAGGCCGTGAAGGGTCAGGTAGGTGAACCAGTCCTTCAGGTCATGGGCATAGGCCTTGACCGTGTTCGGCGACTTCTCGATTGAGGTCAGGTAGCCCAGGAACCGCTCCGCCGGCTCCAACGAGATCTGGTCATCGCCGAGCAAGGTCCACGACTCCGCCCCCGAGCCCGGCATGAGCACCCGCTGCACGCGCATCGAACCTCCCGCTCCCGTGATGGACAGCAGGAGATAACCACATCCACCACGAAGACGGGGAAGCTCTCAACCCAGGTCATGCACGTCATGGACGGGAAGTTGAGGGCTCAGGATAACGGCCGCAAGCGGCACATCGCCGTCGACACCATCGGGCTGCTGCTGACCGTGCTGGTCACCGCCGCCGGGGTCCAGGACCGCGACGGCGCCAGGCCGCTGCTGTGGAACCTGCGCAAGGCCTTCCCGTCCGTCCGGCTCGCCTGGGCCGACAGCGGCTACGCAGGCAAGCTCGTCACCTGGGCGAAGACCAAGCTCAAGCCCAGGCTCACCCTCCAGATCGTCAAGCGCACCGAGCTGCACAAGTTCATCGTGCTGCCGCGCCGCTGGGTAGTGGAGCGGACCTTCGCCTGGATCACCAGGTCACGCCGCACAGTCCGCGACTATGAGCGACTCCCCGGACATCACGAGACGATGGTCTACTGGGCGATGATCATCATCATGACCCGCCGCCTCGCAAGATACAACCAGTCACACCAGCTACATCCCACCTGAGTATCCGGACAGGTTCTTAGCTGGGAAGGATGGCACGTTCATGCCGGTCAGGTACGACCAGGACACCAGGGCCAAGGCGATCCGGCTGGTGCGTGAGCACGCCGGGGACTATCCGCCGGAGCCCGCGGCGATCACCGCGGTGGCGCGGCGGCTGGGGATGACCCCGGAGACGCTGCGCAAGTGAATCCGCCGGGCCGCCGTCGATGAGGGGCAGGCCCCCGGGGTGAGCTCGGAGGCCGCGAAGAAGAGGCGCGAGCTCAAGCGCAAGGTCAGCGAACTCGAGCGCACCATTGTTCTTCGCGCGGGAGCACGACCCGCTACACCGCTGATCTGCGCGTTCATCGACGCCTGCCGGGACCGGTTCGGGGTCGTGCCGATCTGTCGTGCCTTGTCTTCTTAGGGCATCGCGATCGCCCCGCGGACGTACTGGGCGCGCCGGTCCCGGCCGCCGTCGCAGCGGGCGCTGACGGACGCGGCGCTGATCGAGATCCTGGCCGGGATCTACGAGCCTGATGAGCACGGCCGCCGCCCGCCGGAGTGACGAACTGCAACCGTCGGCCGCCTACCGTCACCCACCCCAGCGCATCCTGCGGATCCGTAAGCGACCCTATGATGCAACAGCCATGATCGCCAAATGGTGGATAGTATTAAGCTGGAAACGATGATCGTTGCGAGAGCCGGTTGATTAAGCGATAAATTTACTGGCTGAATCTATGATCGAGCCTCCTCAGCATCCTCAGGAAAAGCTCTACTTTTCGAATCTGTTTGTCGTCGAGCGGATCTGGGCTGAAGTGCATTATCTCATTCCGTATACAGCGGATCTCGCTGAGCTCGGAAATGAAGACTTTCCTGTCGAGAGACCATTTCAGTCGACCCCACCTACTAGGCTCCTCCAAGAGTCGCACAAATTCGCCAATCGTCAGGTCGCTTGCAGATGTCGCCGACCGCCGGGCATCGGCAGGGTCGACGATTTCGGCTATCTCCTCCTTGGTGAAATGAGTATCTATAATCCTGCGGAGCCGACGTTCTATCTCGGCTAGCAGGAAGAACGGCTTCGCGAGGGTAGCGAATTCCTCGCTAAGGTCAGAGGTAGTGACAATCCCGCAGGTTTGGCCGTCCGGGGATAGGACGAAGGCGAAACCCGAGTCGACAATCCTCGGTATCCGGTCCAGCAGGTCATCGTAAAGCCCTACCACCTCCGGAGTGAACATCGCATCGCGGAGCCCGGCATCAGGATTCCTGATCTTGGCCTGGGCAATTGATTCCCAGCTGATCGCGCCACGCAGGTGGCGCGGGCCGGACTGCACCGCCAGTTGCGAGTAGTCTTTCCCCATCATGAGGGCCTGAGCACGTTCGAGGCTGTCGTCCAAATTCACGTACTCCACGTGAGTGTTGGCTGACGCGAGACTATTCACGCGCAATGACACCTGAACGGAAGAGGCTGCGGCGGTGCCCAGTGGTGACGCGCGCAATCCGTCATCCTCTGGTGCGGCGGATGCGGCTGGAACCAAGGTGACAAACGAATCGATCCAGCCTTCAGTGAAAGGCGGATCGGTAGCTAGCCCCGCCGCATCCAGGTCATGCCTGATCTCCTCGGTTATGAGATAGCCCCTGCGCTTCGCATCCCAATATCGCAGCAGACTCCGTATCGAGAGCCTCACCGGGTCTCCGGCAGCGCGCCGGGCAGCGAACTCGAGAAACTCCTCGCGGCCCGTCGGCAGCGCCTCGCCGCCGGCCACGCTCGTCTCTCCGCTAGGATCCACGTTCTCAACCTCCCGTTCACAGTGAGACGTACCGCCTACGGCCGGGCTCGACACAAACCCGCCATATCGCACCGGTCACAGGTAGTGCACCACATCTGCAGCCTGGACAGGCGATTGGCGCGCAGATTTTCTCCCGCATCGCGGATCTTGGCGCGGATACCGGCCAGCAGGGCGTCGTCGACAGCCTCGCGCTTGCTGGCCGCGCGCTGATCGAGGTTCAAGACCTCGACCAAGTCAGCCCGTTGCCCGGTCAGCTCCTCGTAGCCAACCGCGTAGACGTGAAGCTGGTCGCTGGTGATTTCTTCGGCTTGAACACGGTCGCTGGACTTGAAGTCCACGATCGACGTCTCGTTGGTGTCCAGTCTCCGGATCAGGTCAATCCTGCCGTCCACCGTGATCCCGGGCGCGACGTGGACCTGGACCTGCTGCTCGGAGTACAGGGTTTGCGGCAGCCGGGCCCGGTTCTCGTCGAGGTAGCGAACCACCGCTTGGATCGCAGCTCTGCGCAGCTGATCGTGCAATTCCGGGTAGGCGAATGGGGTGTTGAGATGACGGTCAACCAGTTCCTCGGCTTCGAGACCGGAGACGATATCGCCGCTGATCGCGCGCTTGTGGATCTCAGCCATCACGTCGTGCAGCGACTTACCGTAACCGAGTGCCTCATGGATGGGCGGATTGAACCCGTACATGAACCGCAGCTTGAACTGGTAGGGGCACTCGAAAAAGTACTTCAGGTCACTGAAGCTCAAGGAGACTTCCGGCGTCTCGTGCCGAGCCCTCGGTGCACAACTGGGCGCGCGCGGGGGAACCTCCGAAGTGAGCAGATAGGGATTCCTGGTGGCATGGTCGAAGAACGGTGATCTTGCCTGGTACCGAGACGATTCGCCCGGAGAATAGCTGACTGCGAGGTATTTCTGCGCCCGGGTTACCGCCACATAGAGGAGCCTGATCTCGTCCTCTAGCGTACCACGGTAACGGTCCGCGTCTTGGACCGCCTCCTTTGGGATTACGTGAAAGACGTTCAGACCGCCTTGACGGGAGGAGGGGAACCGGTTCTTGCGAAGTGCGGGGACGAACACCGCTGGCCACTGCATCCCCTTCGCCTGGTGCACAGTGGAGATCGTCACCGCATCCGGCGTGGCATATCCCACATCGGCATCGCTCTCCTCGTAATAGTTAGGCGCCTGGAAGGTTAGCCATTTCGCGAACGTTTGGTATTTGTACTGAGGGTCAGACCGGAAGTAGATCTGCTCAAAATCGGATATCGCCTGGCTGAACTTGCCAAGGTTGTAGAAGACCAGCTCGCCTCGCGTAGTGGTTCCCTCAGCCGATGGGACTGTCTCCTCGCGGATGCGCAGCTCTTCGAGGAAGTCCAGGTACACCCGCTGGATGTTGTACGTGCCCCAGGTGGCACCGACACTCCAGTCCCTCGCTTTGTCCAGGACATGCATTCCCCGTTCAAGATCCCCCGCGCTGAGTCCGATGTTGGCAGCGAGCCACGCGCTGAGCACCTCCTCAGCGCTTGCCTCGCCGACGATGTACTTGAAGCACGCCACGCAAGCTCGAATCTCAGGCGCATCGAACAGCTTAGTGAGACCTTTGATCACGTACGGGATGTTGCGCTGTTTCAGCTCGTCGACAAGCGGCCCAGCATCCCTGCTCACGCTGCGGAAAAGCACCGCGAAATCCGACCACGACAAGCCGCGCGGCGCCGCGCCTGGTTCGTCGATGAACTGCGTGCCGCGCAGCCGGGCGATCCGGTCGCAGATCCAGCGCGCTTCGTCCTTCGCTGATTCGAAGGCCAAGGCAAGTAGGTCGCCGCGCTCGAAGCGCTGGTGACCGGAGGCGGTCATCTTCTTTCCGAGACGCCTGCCTTTATCGATCTGCTCAGCAATGGACTGACCGAGCGACACGATCCCCTTGCTGGAGCGGAAGTTGTCATCCAGCGTTTCGGTATGAACGCCGTCGCGCCGTCCCGCGAAGTTGAGGATGTTCGACACGGCGCTGCCGCGCCATTGGTAGATCGTCTGATCGTCGTCGCCGACCACGCACAGGTTCGCGCCGAACCGGCAGAGCCGTTCGATGAGCTTCTCCTGCACCGGGTTGGTGTCCTGGTACTCGTCGACCACCAGGTACCGGACATGGTCACGGACGTGGCGGACAAGCGGGCCTGCCATCGCATCGTCTTCGTCTTCGCCGAGCAGGTCAACGACGACGCGAAGCAACTCTGTGTAGTCGAAATAGTGCTGCTTATGCAGCAGTCCTCGGTATGCATCGCGGGCGTCCAGCAGGTTAGCAGGGAGCAGATGCTCATCCACATCGTCCTCGCGCAGGATCGCCATCACCTGCATATAAAGTGCGGAGTCCGTGTAGCGTCTGAGCTTCTTCGGCTGCCCGTTCACCACGGCATCCGTGGTCGTCAGGCCGCTCTGCTTGCTGTGCCGGTCGATGAACAGCCGGGTCTGGATGTCGTTCAGAACGTTAAATTTGAATGCCTCGGTCACATGGGTCTGCAGCGCATCCAGCGCGTAGCCGTGCATGGTGCCGATGAACATCTCAGCGAGCCCGATCATGTTTCCGAACTCGGCGGTCACCAGCTCGGTCACGCGGTCTTTGAGCTCGGCGGCGGCCCTCTCGGTGAACGTGAACGCGATGATGTTGCGCGGCTGCACGTCCGGTCGGCGCAGGATCTCGATCATCCGCTGCGAGATCACCTGCGTCTTGCCTGACCCAGCGCATGCCACTATGAGCAATGACCTGTCGATCGTCTTGATTGCGGCCAACTGCGCGGGCGTGTAGTCCATCTCGCCACTCCCTACACGTCGTAAACCTGCAAGACCGCGGAGGAGCATTGCAGGCCACGGCCGACTGCCTGCTCGCAGGGCAACTGGCACCGCACGCCCGCCCACGATGGGCTGACCGTGTTGGCGTCCCAGCCTGCGGTGAGCGGGGACAAGCTTTGCCGCGCAGCGCTCCCTTTCGCCGCCCTTGGTAACAGCGGTGGGCCGCCATCGAATACCACGACCCTGTCCGCCATCCGGTCGCTCCCTCCCCCGGCGCCTCAGCGCTGACCACACTGTAGGCTTGATCGACCGCGATATGCTACAAAGCCGGAGAATGTGTATCGAGTCGTTGCCGACTGGCGTCCACTTCGGTTTAGCCTCGTCTCTGACCCGTTTCCGCGAGTAAGCCGGTGACACGGCTGCGCAAATACCGATAGGTGCCGCTCTGACCTGGGATGATGATCGCTGCGAAGTAATGATCATCTCAGGCGGAGGGGCACCTACCTGGTGAACA